>Ga0163216_100302_pt1 | contig 98616 bp, 71 predicted proteins | sample SynspAceP_FD_167610 | JGI IMG/M metagenome (GOLD analysis project Ga0163216, IMG submission 167610) | Saline lake microbial communities from Ace Lake in Antarctica - Synechococcus sp. Ace-P (Illumina Assembly) | ecosystem: Environmental > Aquatic > Non-marine Saline and Alkaline > Saline ... | reverse complement strand
AGGCCAAGGCTGATAAGTCTGCGTTGGCACTTACCCGGGTTACCGTTACCGTATACGTTTTTGTTGTTCCATCCTGAGCGGTTACAACAGTGGTGATGGTGTTTGCACCTACAGTTAAGTTTATTGCTCCTGAGGCGTTACCGCTTGTTACCGCTGTTCCGTTTACCGTAATCGTTGCATTGGCTTCGCTTCTTGTCGGCGTAACCGTGATGCTAGTTGTCGCATTGCTTACCGATGCAGTGTAAGCTGTTGTGCCTGATGCAAAAGTTGGAGTCAATGTTCCTGTACTTAAGGCCAAGGCTGATAAGTCTGCGTTGGCACTAGCTATATCCGAATTACGCAATACCGAAACGGTGTTTGAGCCTTGATTAGTCACCACCAAATCAGGTTTACCATCGCCATCCAAATCGCCTAGGGCTACTGAAAGCGGGAGAGTGCCTGTTCCAAAATCTACTTTGGCCGCAAAGGAACCTGCGTCCATATCACCGCCGCTACTGGTATTGCGAAATACCGAAACGGTGTTTGAGCTATAATTAGCCACCGCCAAATCGGGCTTGCCATCGCCATCCAAATCGCCTATGGCTACTGAAATTGGGCCAGTGCCTGTTGCAAAATCTACTTTGGCCGCAAAAGAACCTGCATCAGTACTTCCGCTGCTGCCGGTATTGCGTAATACAGAAACGGTGGCTGAGCCTAAATTAGCCACCGCCAAATCGGGCTTGCCATCGCCATCCAAATCGCCTATGGCTACTGAATATGGGTTAGCACCTGTTGCAAAATCTACTTTGGCAGCAAAGGAACCTGCGGCAATACTTCCGCTGCTACTGGTATTGCGATATACCGAAACGGTGGATGGGCTAAAATTAGCCACCGCCAAATCGGGCTTGCCATCCCCATCCAAATCGCCTAGGGCTACTGAAATTGGGTTAGCACCTGTTGCAAAATCTACTTTGGCCGCAAAGGAACCTGCGGCAATACTTCCGCTGCTGCCGGTATTGCGGTAGAGTGAAACAGTGTTTGAGCTACCATTTACCACCGCCAAATCGGGCTTGCCATCGCCATCCAAATCGCCTATGGCTACTGAATATGGTCTACGACCTGTTGCAAAATCTACTTTGGCCGCAAAGGAACCTGCGGCAATACTTCCGCTGCTGCCGGTATTGCGCAATATCGAAACGGTGTTTGAGGCTTGATTAGCCACCACCAAATCGGGCTTGCCATCCCCATCCAAATCCCCTATGGCTACTGAATATGGGCTATTGCCTGTTGCAAAATCTACTTTAACAGCAAATGAACCTGCTACTGTACTGCCACTGGTACTGGTATTGCGATATACCGAAACGGTGTTTGAGTCTTGATTAGCCACCACCAAATCGGGCTTGCCATCCCCATCCAAATCACCTATGGCTACTGAAGATGGGAAACCGCCTGTTGTAAAATCTACTTTGGCTTCAAGATCAGAAGTGATAATACTCCCTTTAGTTGGGGTAAATGTGGGGTTAAAAAACTGGGTGCTGTACGCCGCTAGGCTTGTTGCCGTGTTTAAAACAGTGATCGCACCATAAGTAGCTCCTGTGGGTACAGCAACGGTTAAACTGGTAGCAGTTGCCGCCGTTACCGTAGCTTGGGTAGCGCCAAAAAATACAATGTTATTGGCAGCGGTGCTGTTAAAATTGGTTCCTGTTAGGGTCACTGTGGCAGCTACATTGGCACTTGTTGGCGTAAAAGAAGTGATGGTGGGAGGAGAAGGAAATACCGGATTATTACGCAATACCGAAACGGTGTTTGAGCCATTATTAGCTACCGCCAAATCGGGTTTGCCATTGCCATCCAAATCGCCTATGGCTACTGAATTTGGAAAGGAGCCTGTTGTAAAATCTACTTTGGCAGCAAAGGAACCTGCGGCAATACTTCCACTGCTGCCGGTATTGCGATATACCGAAACGTTGTCTGAAGATCCATTAGCAACCGCCAAATCGGGCTTGCCATCCCCATCCAAATCGCCTATGGCTACTGAATATGGAAAGGAACCTGTTGCAAAATCTACTTTGGCCGCAAAAGAACCTGCATCAGTACTTCCGCTGCTGCCGGTATTGCGTAATACAGAAACGGTGGCTGAGCCTAAATTAGCCACCGCCAAATCGGGCTTGCCATCCCCATCCAAATCCCCTAGGACTACTGAACTTGGAAAGGAACCTGTTGCAAAATCTACTTTGGCCGCAAAAGAACTTGTACCTAAACTACCGCTGGTACTTGTATTGCGTAATACCGAAACGCTGGCTGAGTTTTGATTAGTCACCGCCAGATCTGGCTTGCCATCCCCATCCAAATCGCCTATCGCTACTGAAAATGGTCTAGTGCCTGTTGCAAAATCTACTCTTTCCGCAAAAGAATTTGTATCTAAACTTCCGCTGATACTGGTATTGCGCAATACCGAAACGGTGTTTGAGCCTAAATTAGCCACCGCCAAATCGGGTTTGCCATCGCCATCCAAATCGCCTATGGCTACTGAACGTGGTTGAGTACCTGTTGCAAAATCTACTTTGGCCGCAAAGGAACCTGCGGCAATACTTCCGCTGCTGCCGGTATTGCGGTAGAGTGAAACAGTGTTTGAGCTAAAATTAACCACCGCCAAATCGGGTTTGCCATCGCCATCCAAATCGCCTATGGATACTGAACGTGGGGTTATACCTGTTGCAAAATCTACTTTAACAGCAAATGAACCTGCTACTGTACTGCCACTGGTACTGGTATTGCGATATACCGAAACGGTGTTTGAGTCTTGATTAGCCACCACCAAATCGGGCTTGCCATCCCCATCCAAATCACCTATGGCTACTGAAGATGGGAAACCGCCTGTTGTAAAATCTACTTTGGCTTCAAGATCAGAAGTGATAATACTCCCTTTAGTTGGGGTAAATGTGGGGTTAAAAAACTGGGTGCTGTACGCCGCTAGGCTTGTTGCCGTGTTTAAAACAGTGATCGCACCATAAGTAGCTCCTGTGGGTACAGCAACGGTTAAACTGGTAGCAGTTGCCGCCGTTACCGTAGCTTGGGTAGCGCCAAAAAATACAATGTTATTGGCAGCGGTGCTGTTAAAATTGGTTCCTGTTAGGGTAACTGTGGCAGCTACATTGGCGCTTGTTGGCGTAAAAGAAGTGATGGTGGGAGGAGAAGTAAATACCGGATTATTACGCAATACCGAAATGGTGCCTGATCCAGCATTAGCCACCGCCAAATCGGGTTTGCCATCGCCATCCAAATCGCCTATCGCTACTGAAATTGGGCTAGCACCTGTTGCAAAATCTACTCTTTCCGCAAAAGAATTTGTATCTAAACTTCCACTGCTGCCGGTATTGCGATATACCGAAACGTTGTCTGAGCCAGCATTAGCCACCGCCAAATCGGGCTTGCCATCCCCATCCAAATCGCCTATGGCTACTGAATATGGGTCAGTGCCTGTTGCAAAATCTACTTTGCCCGCAAAGGAACCTGCGGCAATACTTCCGCTGCTACTGGTATTTCGATATACCGAAACGCTGTTTGAGTTATAATTAGCCACCGCCAAATCGGGCTTGCCATCGCCATCCAAATCGCCTATCGCTACTGAACGTGGTTGAGAACCTGTTGCAAAATCTACTCGGGCAGCAAAGGAACCTGCATCAGTACTTCCGCTGCTGCCGGTATTGTGCAATACCGAAACGTTGTCTGAGCCAGTATTAGCCACCGCCAAATCGGGTTTGCCATCGCCGTCCAAATCGCCTATGGCTACTGAAGTTGGGGCATCGCCTGTTGTGAAATCTACTTTGGTAGCAAAGGAACCTGCGGCAATACTTCCACTGCTGCCGGTATTGCGATATACCGAAACGTTGTCTGAGCCTAAATTAGCCACCGCCAAGTCGGGCTTGCCATCCCCATCCAAATCGCCTATCGCTACTGAACGTGGGGAAGAGCCTGTTGCAAAATCTACTCGGGCAGCAAAGGACCCTGCGGCAATACTTCCGCTGCTACTGTTATTGCGCAATACCGAAACGGTGTTTGAGCTTTGATTACCCACCACCAAATCGGGCTTGCCATCCCCATCCAAATCCCCTATGGCTACTGAAATTGGGTTAGCACCTGTTGCAAAATCTACTTTGGCAGCAAAGGAACCTGTGGCAATACTTCCGCTGCTACTGGTATTGCGGAAAACCGAAACGGTGTTTGAGCCTTGATTAGCCACCACCAAATCGGGCTTGCCATCGCCATCCAAATCGCCTAGGGCTACTGAACTTGGGGGAGAGCCTATTGCAAAATCTACTTTGGCTTCAAGATCAGAAGTGGTAATGCTCCCTTTAGTTGGGGTAAATGTGGGGTTAAAAAACTGGGTGCTGTACGCCGCTAGGCTTGTTGCCGTGTTTAAAACAGTGATCGCACCATAAGTAGCTCCTGTGGGTACAGCAACGGTTAAACTGGTAGCAGTTGCCGCCGTTACCGTAGCTTGGGTAGCGCCAAAAAATACAATGTTATTGGCAGCGGTGCTGTTAAAATTGGTTCCTGTTAGGGTCACTGTGGCAGCTACATTGGCACTTGTTGGCGTAAAAGAAGTGATGGTGGGAGGAGAAGGAAATACCGGATTATTACGCAATACCGAAATGGTGCCTGATCCAGTATTAGCCACCGCCAAATCAGGTTTGCCATCGCCATCCAAATCGCCTAGGGCTACTGAAAGCGGGAGAGTGCCTGTTCCAAAATCTACTTTGGCCGCAAAGGAACCTGCGTCCATATCACCGCTGCTACTGGTATTGCGATATACCGATGCGGTGTTTGAAGATCCATTAGCCACCACCAAATCGGGCTTGCCATCCCCATCCAAATCGCCTATCGCTACTGAACGTGGTTGAGAACCTGTTGCAAAATCTACTCGGGCAGCAAAGGAATTTGTGTCTAAACTTCCGCTGCTACTGGTATTGCGCAATACCGAAACGTTGGATGAGCCTAAATTAGCCACCGCCAAATCGGGCTTGCCATCGCCATCCAAATCGCCTATGGCTACTGAATTTGGAAAGGAACCTGTTGCAAAATCTACTTTGGCCGCAAAAGAACTTGTACCTAAACTACCGCTGGTACTTGTATTGCGTAATACCGAAACGCTGGCTGAGCCTTGATTAGTCACCGCCAGATCCGGCTTGCCATCCCCATCCAGATCGCCTATGGCTACTGAAACTGGGTTAGAGCTTGTTGCAAAATCTACTTTGGCAGCAAATGAACCTGCTACTATACTAGCACTGCTACTGGTATTGCGCAATACCGATACGTTGTCTGAGGTAAAATTAGCCACCGCCAAGTCGGGTTTGCCATCCCCATCCAAATCGCCTATGGATACTGAACGTGGTTGAGAACCTGTTGCAAAATCTACTTTGGCCGCAAAGGAACCCGCGGCAATACTTCCGCTGCTGCCGGTATTGCGCAATACCGAAACGGTGTTTGAGCCTTGATTAGCCACCACCAAATCGGGCCTGCCATCCCCATCCAAATCGCCTATGGCTACTGAAAATGGGTTAGCACCTGTTGCAAAATCTACTTTGGCCGCAAAGGAACCTGCGGCAATACTTCCGCTGCTACTGGTATTGCGATATACCGAAACGGTGCCTGAGCCTTGATTAGCCACCACCAAATCGGGCTTGCCATCGCCATCCAAATCGCCTAGGGCTACTGAATATGGATCAGCACCTGTTGCAAAATCTACTTTGGCTTCAAGATCAGAAGTGGTAATGCTCCCTTTAGTTGGGGTAAATGTGGGGTTAAAAAACTGGGTGCTGTACGCCGCTAAGCTTGTTGCCGTGTTTAAAACAGTGATCGCACCATAAGTAGCTCCTGTGGGTACAGCAACGGTTAAACTGGTAGCAGTTGCACTACTTACCGTAGCTCGGGTAGCGCCAAAAAATACAATGTTATTGGCAGCGGTGCTGTTAAAGTTTGTACCTGTTAGGGTAACTGTGGCAGCTACATTGGCACTTGTTGGCGTAAAAGAAGTGATGGTGGGAGGAGGAAATACCGGATTATTACGCAATACCGAAACGTTCCCTGAGCCGTAATTAGCTACCGCCAAATCGGGTTTGCCATCGCCATCCAGATCGCCTATGGCTACTGAAATTGGGTTAGTACCTGTTGCAAAATCTACTTTGGCAGCAAAGGAACCTGCGGCAATACTTCCGCTGCTACTGGTATTGCGATATACCGAAACGGTGTTTGAGTTATCATTAGCCACTGCCAAATCGGGCTTGCCATCCCCATCCAAATCGCCTATGGCTACTGAAAATGGATCACTGCTGCCTGTTGTAAAATCTACTTTGGCAGCAAAGGAACCTGCGGCAATACTTCCGCTGCTACTGGTATTTCGATATACCGAAACGCTGTTTGAGTTATAATTAGCCACCGCCAAATCGGGTTTGCCATCGCCATCCAAATCGCCTATGGCTACTGAAAGTGGTGCAGTGCCTGTTGTAAAATCTACTTTGGCCGCAAAGGAACCTGCGGCAATACTTCCACTGCTGCCGGTATTGCGCAATACCGAAACGTTGTTTGAGAAACTATTAGCCACCGCCAAATCGGGTTTGCCATCGCCATCCAGATCGCCTATCGCTACTGAACGTGGGAAATCGCCTGTTGCAAAATCTACTTTGGCAGCAAAAGAACTTGTACCTAAACTACCGCTGGTACTTGTATTGCGGAAAACCGAAACGCTGACTGAGTTTGCATTAGCCACCGCCAAATCGGGTTTGCCATCGCCATCCAAATCCCCTATGGCTACTGAAATTGGTAAGGAACCTGTTACAAAATCTACTTTGGTAGCAAAGGATTCTGTTGTCATACTACCAAGCGTACTGGTATTGCGCAATACCGAAATGGTGTTTGAGCTATAATTAGTTACCACCAAATCGGGCTTGCCATCCCCATCCAAATCCCCTATGGCTACTGAATGTGGGTTAGTGCCTGTTGTGAAATCTACTTTGGCCGCAAAGGAACCTGCGGCAATAAGCCCGCTGCTACTGGTATTGCGATATACCGAAACGGTGCCTGAGCCTTGATTAGCCACCACCAAATCGGGCTTGCCATCGCCATCCAAATCGCCTATCGCTACTGAATATGGATCAGCACCTGTTGCAAAATCTACTTTGGCTTCAATATCAGAAGTGATAATACTCCCTTTAGTTGGGGTAAATGTGGGGTTAAAAAATTGGGTGCTGTACGCCGCTAGGCTTGTTGCCGTGTTTAAAACAGTGATCGCACCATAAGTGGCTCCTGTGGGTACAGCAACGGTTAAACTGGTAGCAGTTGCACTACTTACCGTAGCTTGGGTAGCGCCAAAAAATACAATGTTATTGGCAGCGGTGCTGTTAAAGTTTGTACCTGTTAGGGTAACTGTGGCAGCTACATTGGCGCTTGTTGGCGTAAAAGAAGTGATGGTGGGTACTTGCGCCCAAGATTTGGTGCTCAAACCCAGTCCAACAGAAATTAAAATAAAGAGTAAAATTTGTTTCATAAAAGTTTTATTAAAATTTATCTTGTTACCAATTCTTTGGTTTATGATTAAATGCTTTGCAGATACCCAACTTTAGGTTTGTGACTTGTATTTGTTGAAGCAGTTGCAGGAAAACCTGATGCAAACCAACCTCAGCATAGCCACCATTTTTGATATTGGCTGCAAAAACATAAGCGCTGTTTGCACCGCCAATACGATAACCTTCTTGTGTCGCAAAAACACAAAATTGGGATCAGGAGAAAATTTGTAAAAAGTCATAATGAACGATTAAAATAGAATAAATGAACTAACTAATAAAATTAGCTAACCTGATTGGTTAGTTCTTGAAAATAGTGATTTAACTGTAAAATTATTTCACTGTTATTTTTTATAATAATAGATTTCCAGTCCATTGGATGAAGCCCAAAACTGTGATTGGCAGAAAGGAAATTGGCAAAATAAAGGCTACTTTTTGTTCGAGCGGATATACTCGAAACTGGTATGGAGTGCTGCTTAAAAAAATGAGTTGATCCCTAAAATCCTGAGATTTTGACAATCACTTATTGTGGTTCTTGAAAAGAAAATATTTAAAAAGTTCACTTATATTTAATTAAATAAATGGTTTTTTTTTACTTGGCCTGCTAGATAGCCCTTTTTAGCGAGAGTCTAATCTTTTATAGAAAAACCTTATGCTCATTTCGCATTTTATTCCTAATAAATTACAGCTTAAAACCATATTAAATAAAGATATAATCTGGTTTATATCTAGATACAAACAAAAAATGTTGAAAATTAAACTAATTATAACTAAAAATAAATTTAATATAAAAAATATAACTGTATGATACAGTTAAACACTTAGGTCATGGATCCCAACAAATTTTTCAATGCACTGGATTTTATTTTCTTCTCCTTCCCACTTTTGAGTGCCCATGTGCGAGAGGTGTGGATTAAGGCAAGAGGATAATTTAACCGCGCTATCTATCAGGTATTTTCTTTGAAAACTTAACTATTTTTCTGGATGGACAAATCATCAATCAGCCCGTCAAGCTCCTGAGTTTTTGTCATAGAAATATCGAGCTAATCAAACTCAACTTTTTTAGGAAGATCTAAACCCAAAACATGTGGTAGGAATCATCGAGCTAAGTTTAAAAAATCTGGATATTGATAATTTTCAACTGAGAATCTATGATAACGGCGTAGGTAAAATCCGGGATGCAAAAGCGAAAGGAACTGGCTTTGGCACGCAGTTAGTTGATTTGCTAACTCGACAAATAGATGGAGAACTGATTCAGGAAGTAAGTAACGGCACCATGATTTTAATAAATTTTAGAAGGCAGGCAGCAGGTAACGGGCAAGAGTAAGCAGCGCTGATTAAGGACCAAAATAGTGTTTGGAAATAACGCCTACTAAGATGAATCTGGGTCACCCACCCATGAAAACGAAGCTCTTAAAAACTGAGGGTTATCATTTTTGGTTTGGATGAATCTTTGCGGTTGTGAAATCTATCTACAAATGAAAAAATTGATTCAGGAGTATTCGATTTATCATTAACTGTAAGGAAAACCTTTTGTCTTAACTGAATAATAGAGAATATAAACTAAAAAGCCTTGCCAGATTAGTCATCCGGCAAGGCTTTCGTATTTAAGTATTAGAACCTTTACTTCTTGATCAATCGCTTGTTCATTACGATCTGACCGGTTTTCACCTGAACTGTATACAGTCCCGGACTCAAGTTGTCAATTGCTATTTTGTATGAAGTGTTTCCACTTTGTACGCCTTCTTGCTCATGAACCAGTCTTCCAACTGCATCATAGATTCTGATTCCCACATTCATGCTTTGTTCCAACTCAACTTCCAAGTTCACATCAGAACTTGCTGGATTTGGGAACATAATGAAATCTCCGAATCTAGGCTCACGGCTCAGCTCAATCACGCGTTCGATCGTCTGACCTGCTCTGTCAGTGCTGAAGACTCTTATGCTTGTAGAAGCAGGAATCTCTGTTCCTTTCCAGATAAGCGAATTGCCTACTAATTCAAAGTCAGATTGACCTGTCATAGAATACGTATGCTGATCATCCACAGGATCGATAGTGATTAGATCACCAATTAGATTACCTGCATTGATATTTCTAAGTAGAATAGAATTGCTCAATCTAATATCAGAAGCCAAAGGCTTGTCTGCCACAAGGACATTGACAGTAATCGGCTCCTCAAGTTCAAACCATTCGTTATCCATTAATTCTGTTTTCAACAGATAAGAACCAGGCTGAAGTGCATTATAAGAATCAGTAGTAATCTTCAGTTTGATATCTTTTCCTTCAAACCAATCAGAGCTCATACTAGCGATCTTCTTCTCGATTACTTCAATTGGGGTATTCCAAGGAACAGTGATTAATTCTGGCTCTTTCTCCACTCTGTAAGTAATGCTACAGCTTCCTACAAAAGACCCTGGACTTCCTGCAAGCAAGGCCTCGACCGCATTGGCACTTACGCATATTGTCTTTCGCTTACCGTTAGGAGTTATTTGGCATACTTGAACCTTATTTTGTCCTTCTTTTCCACATGAAGCTTCTACAGAAATGATTTTAGAGAAGACAGTGTTCCCAACACAATTTCCATCTACAATCAATTCAACCATATATTCCTTTACAAAGTCTCCATTGGCCAGAACTTGGTATGTTGAATTCATCGCCCCTGAAATTAGAGAGAATGAACCACCTTCATTTCTTGAGTACCATTTGTAAGTTACTCCCGGATATGATGAAGGCTGATAGGTTGCTGTCAGCAGGGTACTTGAAGGCAATCCTAAGGAACTTGCTGCACCATCAAATATGACCACATTACCATTTTCGTTTTTAGCGATACTTGAACTGATGAATGCCTCGAACACGGTCAATTGCGCATTAGTCTGAGTCTGGGAATCGATTAGATTTCCAGAGTTAGGAACAAATTCTGCTGAAATTGAATAGGCTGCTCCAGGTGCTAAGCTAATGGCAAATGTTCCGGAGAATACTCCATCAGTAACTGATACTACATTGACAACTCCTATCGTGGTACTACCGGTTTTGAAAGTAACTACTCCTCCAAGGCTATTAACATCAGATTGGATTTCAGTATTGACAGTTTTCACAGTTGCAGTTAACGTTACATTATCCCCGTCACAATTTCCTACGGCGTTATTAATAGTAATTGTAGTTGGAGCCTTAGTGATTTCTATCACTACTGAACCGTTTTTGTCATTGTAATTGCCAGTCACATCGGTGAACGTCCAGTTGGCTATGCCACCTGGCACAATAGTGAAGCTAGCACCAAGATCAAGTCCTGCTAATATTTCGTCTGCTAGACCTATTGCTGATCCAGTCGCTCCATGAGCTGCTGCATCATAAGTTCCAGTGTAACCAGTAACCGTAATAGTCGCATCAATCTTATTGATCGCAAAGGCAGTCCAGTCAGAGGAACCTGCACTGTAGTTCGTATTACCCGCAAAGTTTGATCTCACACGGTAATCTCCCGCATCCGTTGGTGCTCCTGCAATACCAGACCAAGTGCTGCCGTCATATTCTTGGTATTCAAAAGTTACCGGAGGACTCAAGTCTACTTCTCCTAAACCTTTTACACTACCTGTAGCTACAAATGGATTTCCATCATAGTCTCCGCCGGCTCGTGCAACAGTTATTGTTGCAGCGATCTTATTGATCGCAAAGGCAGTCCAGTCAGAGGAACCTGCACTGTAGTTCGTGTTTCCAGCAAAGTTCGATCTCACGCGGTAGTCACCTGCATCCGTTGGTGCTCCTGCAATACCAGACCAAGTGCTGCCATCATATTCTTGGTATTCAAAAGTTACCGGAGGACTCAAAGAAGTTTCTCCTAATCCAGTCACATCACCCGTCGCTTCAAATGGATTTCCATCATAGTCTCCGCTGGCTCGTGTAACTGTTATTGTTGCAGCAATTTGATTGATCTCAAAGGCAGTCCAGTCACTCGATCCTGAAGTATAGTTCATATTACCCGCAAAGTTGGATCTAACGCGATAGGCACCTGCATTAATTGGAGCACCTGCGATTGCTGCCCAGTTACTGCCGTTATATTCTTGGTATTCAAAAGTTACCGAAGGATTCAAAGAAGTTTCTCCTAATCCAGTCACATCACCCGTCGCTTCAAATGGATTTCCATCATAGTCTCCGCTGGCTCGTGTAACTGTTATTGTTGCAGCGATCTTGTTGATCGCAAAGGAAGTCCAGTCACTGGAACCCGCATTGTAGTTCGTGTTGCCCGCAAAGTTGGATCTAACGCGATAGTCTCCCGCATTTATTGGAGCATCTGCGATTGCTGCCCAGTTACTGCCGTCATATTCTTGGTAGTCAAAAGTCACTGATGGACTCAAAGCTGTTTCACCAAGGCCAGTAACTTCTCCCATCGCTTCAAACGGATTTCCGTTAAAGTCTCCGCTCGCTCGCGTAACTGTTATTGTTGCAGCGATCTTGTTAATCGCAAAGGCAGTCCAGTCAGAGGAACCCGCATTGTAGTTCGTGTTACCTTCAAAGTTTGATCTTACACGGTAAGCGCCGGCATCCGTTGGTGCTCCTGCAATACCAGACCAATTGTTGCTCTCAAACTGCTGGTATTCAAATGTCACAGCAGGACTCAAAGCTGTTTCAACAAGGCCAGTAACTTCTCCCATCGCTTCAAACGGATTTCCATTATAGTCTCCGCTCGCTCGTGTCACAGTTATTGTTGCAGCGATCTTGTTGATCGCAAAGGCAGTCCAGTCAGAGGAACCCGCATTGTAGTTTGTATTACCTTCAAAGTTTGATCTTACACGGTAAGCGCCTGCATCTGTTGGTGCTCCATCAATACCAGACCAATTGTTGCTCTCAAACTGCTGGTATTCAAAAGTCACCAGAGGACTCAAAGCTGTTTCACCAAGGCCAGTAACTTCTCCCATCGCTTCAAACGGATTTCCATTATAGTCTCCGCTCGCTCGTGTCACAGTTATTGTAGCATCAATCTTATTGATCACCCCTTCGCTGTTGGTCACATAGTTGATCGAATAGTTCGCCCCACCATTGCCGTCTTCTATTGAAGCACCGCTTGCGGTTATCGTCTTACCCGTGCCTGCATTCTCATCATCATAGCTCTGAGTACCTTCTGAGATCCAAGCATCTGTACCCTGTAGGATGTCTCCTATCGGTGATACTGATGAACTATTTGTTCCATCGTAGTCTTTGGTGTCTGACTGAGCAGTGACATTGACCTCAAGTGGCATTATTTCAAAATCAGCAGCAGTAAAAATAATGTTATACCTCAATCCTGCATCTAAGTCACCTTGGTTAATGGCATATAATCCCACATTTTCACCTGCATCTCTACCTAATGAACCGGTAAGAAGATCTTCCGTATCGCCATCCTGGAAGCCAGTTGCTGAATAAGTAAATACCGGGTCTCCTGTTCCAAAGACTTTAGACTGATTTGGAGTTACTGTGATGTCTAATTGAATTGGATCCAAGGTAGTGCCCTCAAACATATTCGACTCACAACTTACCCCCTGATCATATACTGCTCTAAGCTGAACTTGATAAGTAAAACTAGAAGACAAGCCGTCAATAAGTATCGGACTGTTAGTCTGTGCCGGATTAATAGTAACCCAGTTTGCTCCATTGTCTATCGAATATTCATAATTGCTGATCGCAGGTCCACCAAGACTTCCCGAAGTAAAGTCAACAGACAAGGAAGTGACTCCCGGGGTAATCCCATCAATCGTAGGCGCATCCGAATTCACCGTAATGGTTACCGGATCAGCTTCTGAGGTTAGCAATCCATCGCTTACTGAAAGTATAACGATAGTCTCTCCTACCGGATAAGGCCCAGCAGGACTTACAGAAAAGGTCAATTCATCACCGTCCGGATCACTTGACCCGTTATTAAAGTCAATTGCAGATATTATCGCTTGACAATTCTCATTTACAGTGACCTCAAGATTTTTAGCACTTGCGATGGGAGGATTATTGGAAATCTTTTGTTTCGTATCAGTGGCATCAGCACCTTCGTTTCCGGAAGGATCCGTAAGGGTTACCGTTAAAGTAACCGTCCCATCACCTAATCCGCTTAGGTCTATCCCTAGGATTTGCTCTGTTGTAGAAGTCACCGTGCCAGTACCGGGAACATCCGTTCCTCCTCCAGCACTTGAAAAAGTATAATCATAGGTAGTTCCTATTTCTGCACCGGCAAATGTGAAGCTTACAGCAGCATTGTTATCCTGAGTAATCGGGTCTTGGTCTATTGTGACTGAATACCCGTTAGGCACTTCGAAATCGGAGCAAAACTGTAGATTATCAAGTGCCAAATAAATGAAGCTGCCACCTATTTCAATCTCAAGACCATCTACGAAAGTGGTAGAATTATCTACTCCCCCTTCAGTTGCAAAATCTATACTAAAGAATCCATTATTCGAGGAGAAATCGGTTGGGAAACCTGTAGTCTTGGTTATTGTATATGCAGTAGTTAATCCATTTTTTCCTCGAATCGTAAGCGTCCCATCATTGGTTGGAAGCGGACTAGATCCCACTGTGTTGGAAGTCAGGAATAATGCCAATTTGCTGAACTTTACAGGAACGTCTACCGCTAAAGAGTATGGACCTACACCTGTGTTTTCAAGATAATTGCTGGAAGCATTGATACCAAAGCCACTTCTATCATTTACAGCCCAATTACCTCCTAAAGTATATCCCTTTCCATTAGAGGAAAAAGAAGTCACTCCGTCTATAAAAGACTCAAAAGTTTCAATATAACAGGCGCCTACCAAATGAATTTCACCATTCAAATATTCAAATGGAGGAGTATTCCCTAATGCATCTGCAATATCTGTTACAGCATTCAATTTAATTTGGATCGAGCCTTCTCCAGAAATACCAGTAACTCCCAAAGTATAGGTAGATCCCGAACCCGAGATACCCGTTAATGCTCCAGTTGCTGTGCCAGTTCTAAGCAATGTAAAATCGTCTAAAGTAACATTGCTCGCATTTTCATCAAAGGCAACTTGGAAGTTAACTGCACTAGATGTAGAAAGAGAATTACCCATTTTTGAGATGCTCTGAACTACAGGTGCCTGAGAATCTATATCAGGAGCAGCCTCACAGAAATTCATATTGTCAATGGCCAATTCTATAAATCCACCGCTTATGGTAAATACCAGTTCATCTACGTTGATATTGCGATAATTCGCCGCCCCATCTGTCGCAAAATTGACCGTGAAATATCCATTGTTGCTTGTGGTGGTGGTTGGGAAACCAGAGTTTTTTGTAATAATATATTGGTCTACCCCACCTTTCATGCCTGTGATGGTGACTGTTCCAGTTGCAGTAGGGGCAGTGCTATTTGCCGTATTTGAGAGATAAAGATCAATTGTACTCATTGTAAACTCAGAAGAACTACTAAGAAAAAATGATCCGGCAGTGTCATTATTTTTCACATAACCATTAGAAGGTCCAGCGCCAAATCCATTTCGCTTTTCAATTTCCAACCCTGTCGCTAGTGAAAAATTGACTCCATTTCCACTAAAAGTTGCTGCTGCATCCGTCTCTGTTTCAAAAGTTTCCACAAAGCATGCTCCAACATAATGGAGCTGTCCTGAGGTAAATGCTGGAGTGCCGGTAATGTCATCTACATTGGCAATATTAGTACCTGCTTTCAGGTCTAGACGTACTGTACCTTCTCCATCCAAATTATTCACAACGACAGTATAGCTGCTTCCCGATCCTGACACAGCTCCTACGGCACCAATGGTTCCCGCTGTAGTTAATTGAAAATCATCCGAACTGACATTCTTTGCAGCTTTGGAAAAAGTTACTGAATAATTCACAGAAGCAGTGGTAGTTAACGGACTGCCTACCAATGAAATACTTGTTACTAAAGGGGGATCAGCATCCACTGGATTGATTGCCGTGCCAAATGAAAAATTATCTATATAGACATATAGATCAATTCCTTCAATTCTAATTTCATCAATGTCATAAAAATCAGGATTTGCAGAGAAATTTTTTGCGCCTGTAGTATTACTGTCAAAAGTAACATTCTCCGTTGCTCCAACTTGAGCGCCTGATTTAAAAGCCTTTATCGTTCCGGTTGTAGATGAACAATCACAGCCCTCTTGTAACCAAATACTGAGAAGCTGAAAAGCAGTTCCATCTACTTTAGTGATTTTCCAACCCGTAACTCCTCCTGGAGTGGTATTCGTATCGTCTAACGCTCTGGTCCCTCCAACTCCTCCGGTCGCGGAGCTAACATTAGCACCAGAATTGGATCCTGAAAAAATCTGAAACCTAACACCTGTATTGTCATAGGTATTAGTACCATTTAATGAAAGCGCAGTGGATGTTGTAATTTCATTAAAGGTTACTGTTGTCTGAGCTACTGCATAAAAAGTGCTGAAAGTAGTCAGAATTAATAAAAAAGCAGATTTTGCTATAAAACGGTTCATATTGAAAAGATTTAAATGAAAGTACCGACCCTAGGCGAGGTCGGCATAAAATATAGTTTAGCTTCTAGAAGGGAAAATTCCCTGAAGACAAATAATGTAATACACCCCTAAGTAAGGGTTTCGTATATTCATCGGAAGATTTCCTCCTGTATTTCCAATGGCACTACTTGCCATTGTTGAATTTGTATCGGTCCCATAAGCCATCACACCTAGTGCCTCTCCACCTCTTTCTACTTGTACATTAGCTACTGCAGGAAAACTATTTACAGGTGACGATCCGGTCCCTGACACATTGCTGACATTTAATGCATGTGAGTGAGAAGGTAGGTTTTGCTGATTAAGTGAAACAGTTTCTGAACCTCCCCTTTCACCTAGGCTAATATTTGGTAGTCCTGGACCAGTTCCCGGACTAATAGCTGTTCTACCTCTTAAATCCGGTAGTCCAAAAGTAGTTCTTCCATCACCTCCATAAGTAGTTCCTAGTATCGAAAATAAGGCAGTATTTGATGCAATAGAAAGTAATTGTCCATCACAAAAAGCCCAAGATCTTGGTGCGAAATTTCCACCGAACATTCTGATTTCTGCTATTGTTCCTTCCATATTCTAAAAATTTAAGTTTGTATATTGAATATTATTTTAAGCGTTTATTTAATTACAATTAACTCCTAGAAGGGTATATCCCAACTAAACAGATTATATAATAAGCTCCTAAACATGGATTTCTAACTCCAAAAGGAACGCCACCTCCTGTGTTTCCAATAGTATTACCAGCCATCTGGGAATTTGGTGCATTGCCATAAGCCTTCACCTCAAGTGATTCGCCGCCTCTCTCAACTTGTACCTGTGAGACAGCTGGGAAATTACCCGCAGGGTTTGAAACAGTACCGGCAGCATTACTGGCATTTAACGTATGCGCGTGAGAAGGAAGGTTTTGTGCAGTTAAGTTCAATTCTACTTGCCCCCCCCTTTCTCCTAATCTATACTGTGGAAGCCCGGGGCCATTACCAGGACCAATTGCAGCTCTACCTCTTAGATCCGGTAACCCAAAAGTGGTTCTTCCATCACCTCCATAAATAGTTCCTATTATCGAAAATAAGGCATCATTTTGGCTGATCGCTAATAATTGTCCATCACAAAAAGCCCAATTTCTCGGAGGAAAATTTCCGCCAAACATTCTGATTTCTCCTATCATTCCTTCCATATTCTAAAAATTTAAGTTTTTGTATTGAAAATTATTTTAGCTAATTTTTATTTGCTCTTAACTCCTTGAAGGAAAAACTCCAAAAAGACAAATAATGAAATTCACAGCTAAATAAGGGTTTTGAAGTGCAACGGGGATATTGCCTCCAGTATTTCCAACAGCTCCACTTCCCAAAATATCATTTGAAGTGACTCCAAAAGCATTTACATCAATAGCCGCTGCACCCCTTTCTACCCGAACCTGAGCCAATGCAGGGCTACCGCTAACAGGTGAAGAATTTGTACCCGCCACATTACCTGCATTTAATGTATGATTATGAGCAGGTAGATTTGCTACTGAAATAGACAGACTCGGAGCTCCTGATCTTTGACCTAATGCAATATTTGATAATCCTGGGCCGCTGCCTGAACTGATAGCCATTCTACCCCTTAAATCAGGCAATCCAAAAGAAGTTCTTCCGTCTCCTCCGTAAGTTGTTCCTAAAATCGAAAACATTGCCTGATTTTGACTAATAGGTAATAATTGGCCTTCACATAAAGCCCAAGACCTTGGGGCAAAATTACCAGCAAACATTCTAATTTCTCCAATTGTTGGTTCCATTATATTAAAAATTTAAGTTTAAAATAATTTAGTGATCGTAATACTACTTTCAGTTAAAATCCTTTATATAAAAAGGTATAATCATAATTCAGATACTAATTAGATCTACTTATAAATCAAAAATCTTCCGTCTTCAAAAGATAGTTGTGATTGGTTTGGATCTATCAAACTATGTATACTAAGCAGGGCTTCTTCCATATTTGAATTAGGTAAAACCCATAAATTACTTGTACTGACAATAGAACAAGAAGCAAAGAATTGATTTATCCCTTTACTATTCTCCACTAAATCCCGAAGCGTAAAAGGAGTTGAACTATCTGGCTTTTCAGTGAGACAATATACCTCGTCACAAGCTAGCTCAGATTTTAGTTGCTCCGCTTGAGAATTCATCAATTTTATAGTTGCAGGAATACTTTGGCCTTTTTCGCCGAATCCAATCCCCATAATTCCTATTCTTACACCAGCCCTTTCTTCAATTAAATATTTTGAGACCATTTTTGACCTTTCTGACTGGAAAGAAAAATTAGAATTAATCAATGGTATTAACTCACCCGTACTATCCAAATACCGATCTCTGTTTTGTAGCAGCATTTCCCCACCAAAAAGCATCGCGTCAGGTTCAATACCTCCCAATAACTCCAGTTGATTAGTAACAGATGGAAAATTACTTGTCACAAAAGTCAGACTTCGGGAAAAAGATAGTTTTGATTCACTAAACGATTTAAGACTAAGATTTTTTAAAGATTCGCCTCCTAGTTGGATCACGTGGTCTAAATATTTTTTTTCTTTAAAGAGCGCTTTTGCCCAACCCAAACTGGGAGTAGAAACCAACCCAACTAAAACTGCTGTTTTTTGTAAAAACAATCTTCTATTGAAAACCATAACTAAAAATTTTAAATTTAAAAGTCTCACAAACTGAATAATAAAAATGTAAATCCCAAAATTATCCAATAAAAAGGGTGCTATACTTTTACTAAAATTTGAACCTAAATAATTATCTTAAAATAATTATTTTCAATAAAAAGGAAATAAAATTACGGAAAATGTGTTTTACCCCAATTTCTCATGTGGATTTACCCCCATTGCAGCAATTTTTTGACCAGAGACAATTGTCCCATCCAGTTGCAAAATATTAATCCTTAAATATTGAAAATCCCCACAAAGTATAAATATCCCATAATTAGGATCTGAATAAACAATAGAACCTGGACCAAATATTCCAGGTATATCTACGCTGGCGGGACTTACTTCTAAGATCCTAACCTGAGTCTCCCTAAATATAGTTATTGCCCCACCATAACTTGGGTTAGCAGCATTGACCAAAGCTTCGATTTCATCTGCTTTTTGAGTTTTCCAATCAATAGTTATTTCCATTTCTGTTGGCTTAGAAAATGGCGAGGAATTCTGCTCCAATTTCTTACTTTCATGTCCAGAGGGAGTATCTAAAAAATCAGTTAATCGCTGTGCGGCAATAATTGAAACTCTAGACGCTAGCAACCCATAGGGTTCACCCGGAAAAATGGGGATGGAGGATTCCGATAAAAGTTCGCCAGCATCCCAATTTTCATCAATTTTATGAAAAGTTAATGTCACCAATTTCTCTTGGTTTTTTATAGTCCAAAAAAGCGGATCCGGTCCTGCGTAAGTTGGCAACTTTCCGAAATGGATATTGACCACCCCATGATCAAAACTATCAAAAATCGCTTTTGGAATTTTGTAAGAAAAGCCAAAACTCAACCCAATTTCTATTTTTTCTTTTTTGATCCATATTACTAGTTCTTCTCCGTTCTTTTTATCCCATTCTAGAACTTCAATTTGGTTTACATTGGCAAAATCTAGCAATTGCACATTGGATTTCGGGCCATCCTTTTTGGTGATAATCCCTACAATTTGGTGCTTTTGCATTAATTGAGAAATCGAAGCGATACTCCATGAACTTTGGGTGAAAAATAAAATTCTCATAACTGAATAGGTGAAGAATTGGGTTTATGATTTTAAAGTAGTTTTATTATCTCCGAAGACAAAATTTGGTCTCCCATCTTTTAAAAACAATAATAAGTAATGTCAGAACTAAAATCTATTCTTGAATTTTTAGCTCAAATCAGTATTCCAACGAAAAAAGCTGATTTAGACAACTCCAATTTTCTTCCGGGAATTTTAATCGAAAAGGGAGTTTTACTTTATGATCCTGAAAAACTCAAATATCCAGGGGACCTTATTCACGAAGCTGGACATATTGCACTAATGACCCCTGACGAAAGAAAAATAATAGTCGGCAATGTCAACGAATACAGGACACCTGCACAAGATGACGAAATGGGAGTCATGGCCTGGTCTTTCGCCGCTTTGAGACACCTTGGTTTAGAGACTAAAGTAGTGTTTCACGAAGGAGGCTACAAAGGTGATTCTCAGATGCTAATTCAAGAGTATGAATCAGGTCAACCAATAGGGCTCCCTCTTTTGGTTTGGATGGATCTTTCCGATTATGAAACTTATCCAGAAATGAAAAAATGGGTTAGAGAATAATTAACTAGTTGAAATTGCTCAAAAAGCTTATTTCAGAATGCTTCTTACTATTGGAATCAGAGAGAAGGTTTAATCCTTCCCCCATCTTACCTTAAACTGATCTTATTTTTAGACATAAAGAATGCCTTACCAGATTACTTATTCAGCAAGGCTTTTTTTGACTTACAGTTCTAAAGAATTGATGCTTTTTTCGCTTTCTCACTTAAGACCTCATCCCCCACTACCCTTAAACTGATCTTCTTTGTGGGCAAAAAGAATGTTGAAAGACGTCAGAGAACCATAACATCGAGTGATGTACTGCTGCAAATGCACCCGATCTTCGTCGTCTAGCTTAGGGTGGTTATTGATATTCTGCTCGAGTACCCGAAGCTTTTCTCGCACCATTACGATCTTGTGAAAGAATGCTGCCATAGGGATTTCCTTCACCTGAAGGGCCACATCGTTGGGTTCAAAGATCACAATTCCACCCATCCACTTCCCACCTAGTGGAATGTTTGGCGCCCGTTCGGAGGTTTGAATCAATGCTTCTCGGATCGCCTTTTCCACATCTTTCATAGTCAGCATTGGGAAGTCTGGTACTTTAACTTCCTCCACTGTAAATCCATCGTAATCTCTCGCGAGAGTTTTGACTTCTTCGTTTTGGTAAAAGTAGATTTTATAATAAGTCTCGTCTAGGGAAAGGATCATTCCCGATCCGAATTTGGGATGATTCAATTTGCTTCCGGGAGCGAGTTGGCTGGTGTCCATAAAATGAATTTAAATACAGATGTAAAATAAGAAAGTTTGGAAATTCTGTAACTTCTTCCTCTTTAATACATCATATTTTCAATGAAAAAAATTCTAATTGGCGGTATATCTGTGTTTTTGGGCTTTACCTTCTGGGGATCAGGAATGGCCAAACTCTTCTTCGATCATAAGTTTTTCGGTTGGATGGGACCAGTGTGGTTGATCGATGAGCTGTCTAAGTATGGGCTGGGGATTTACGGTGCTTTTATCGCCTATTCCCAAGTGATCATCGGCTACTTACTAGTCACTACTCGATACAAGTTGCTTGGAAGTATCATGATGATTCCATTGCTGGCTAACATTCTCATGGTTACCATTTCCCTGCATTGGCAAGGAACTCCACTCGTGATTGGCTTTTTCATTCTCCTAAATGGGGTTTTGCTTTGGCAGTATCGTGACTTCTTTAGGCTTTTGATTGATGAAGGAAAAAGTAGTACTGATCTAAATCTCAGACCTACTAGAACTTGGGTTGGACATTTAGTGTGGTTGGCAGTTTTGGCTCTGCAAATCCTTTCAATCTCCGTTTCCTATTTCAATTGGCCGCTATCACTTGGGATTTCGCTAGCTGGCTTGGTTATTTCGCTGATGAGCTTTCTGGTAGATAAGAAGCTAAGTCTGAAAGGGTGAAGACCATCCATTTTGCACTGCGATAATCGTATGTTTTTAACTAATACGTCATTTTTTTTCTTTGGGAAAACCAAAAAGCCAATACCTACTTCCTCTGAATAAACCTGAAGACAGCCCCCTATTATATCCTCCCTACGTCCCCTAATCAGGAATTATTCTGTTAGCGTTAAGTTCTTAAGTTGTAATTTAATACCAGTAATAAGGATTAATTTTGATTCCCTAAAAACAAACTTATACGCCGCTTTCTGGTTCAAATCCGACCTTGGCTTACTTATTGACAGATTTTAGCCTTAGCTTGATTAGCGGTACTGAAGTTTAAAATTTTCCTACTATCAAACGCATCTTTTTAAAAATTTCTAAAATAACAGGGATTGTCCTCGGAGTCATTCTTTTGATTCTGGTAGCGATTATTCTATTTGTGAGAAGTCCTTGGGGACAGGGAATTATCGTAAATAAAGCCACCAGCTTTGTGGAAAATAAGACTGGAACAAAGCTATCCATAGATCGGCTGTTCATTACTTTTTCTGGAAATATCTACCTAGAAGGATTCTACCTTCAGGATTTGAATGGTGATACACTGCTCTATTCTAGAAATTTAGAAGCTGGAATAGAATTCATACCGCTCATTAATTCTGGTGATATAAATATTTCCAAACTGCACTGGAACGGAGTCACCGGAAATGTGACTCGTAATTCTGATTCTGAAATTTTCAATTTCGACTTTTTGATCGAGGCATTTCTACCGCAATCAACGGAAGAACCTTTAGCGACAGACACTATTTCAACAGCTTTAAACCTGGCTCTAAGAAGTGTTTCATTTTCAGATTTTAACTTAAACTATGAAGATCAGTTTCTTGGGATATCCAGCAAGCTGATCCTTGGAAAATTGGAATTGGATATACCCGTGATCCAGCTGAACAACTTGGCAATTGAGATTTCAAATAGCTTGTTAAGCGATTCCAAAATCGATTATTTACAAACCAAGCCTTTTCCAGAAACACCACCTGACACCACCGCAAGCAGTCCGATCAATCTAATTTTAAAGAAACTAGCGATCCAGAATGTCCAGGTCAACTATAAAAACGAAGTAGATCAGCAAGTTGCGGAGATAGACTTACAAGAGTTTCTCTTGGAATTGCCACTAGTGGATTTGAAAAATCAAGAAGTGAAACTGGATTTATTTGCACTGAAAAATTCCAGTATTCTATTTCACGATTTCTCTATTCCAAGTGCCAGTCCAGCAGTAGAATCTGATTCTTCATCTACTCCATTCACCTGGCCGGAATGGATAGTAACCGCGAAACAAATCACTTTAGATAAAAATCAGATTGAGTTTAAAACTTCCACTACTGATTTTCAAAAAGGGTTTTTCAATCCGGAAGCCATTCGAATGACCGGATTCAATGCCGATATCAGCGACTTGATACTTGAGAATAAATCTGCGAGCGCTCAAGTCAACTCGGTTCAATTTGAAGAGGCGAGTGGATTTGCACTTAAAGAATTTTCGGTTTCTCTCGCGAGCAACGATCTGGAAACGTCCATTGAAAACCTTAATCTGGCAATCAACCGAAGTCAACTAACTGGAGACTTGAAACTGACCTACAACTCTATAGATCAATTTATCCAACATCCAGAGTTGGTCGCTTTTGACTTCAACTTAAAGGCTCCTAAACTGGCTGTTCAAGACGCCTATTATTTCCAACCAGTATTGGCTCAGGATACCTTGATTCAAAAGTTAGAAGCCTATCCTTTTTCGGCTGAACTGGTCGTCGATGGTACTGTAGACTTAATCCAAATTTCCTTCGCAGACCTGACTTGGGGTAAGACCAACTTCTTTGCCTCTGGCCAAGTGGGTGATGTTTTAGAGCTAGATTTATTGCGGTTTGATTTTCCCGAAATCCAATTAAAATCCAGTCGGGAAACGCTCCTCGCTTTTGTATCAGAGTCCGAACTCGGAATCCAGCTTCCAGAAAACTTCCTGCTCACTGGGCAAGCCAGCGGTCAATTGAATGATCTAGGGCTTGAGTTTGACTTCAAATCGACTTTGGGGGATTTGACGCTAGTAGCTAGCTATCGGGATCAAGCTCAACTGGCCTTCGACCTGCAGCTAGAAGCTAAAGCTCTTCAGCTCAATAACCTCTTACAGAATCAAGCACTGGACACGGTTTATTTTTCACTCGATGCAAAGGGTTCTGGAATCAATTGGTATGAAATCAATGCAGAGATCCAAGGAAAATTTGACAGCCTACAACTTTATCAAAATGATTATTCGGGTTTGGCGCTTTCCGGCAAATTAGAAAATGGATCGGGTACATTCAGATCTGATCTGGACAGTAAAAATCTACGCTATGACTTGACTGCTACTGTCGATCTAGACTCAATAAATTCCCAAGTCAATCTGAATTTAAACTTGAGCGGTGCAGATTTTACAGCATTAGGTCTTACTCAGAAAAGCACCAAAGCACAACTGAATCTAGCAGCTAACTTCACCGGAAATATTGAGGAGTTTCAGGCAGATGCCACCATCTCTGATGCAACGATTGTACAGGAACAAAGGCCCTATCCGCTTGGCACGATTCGGCTCACTGCCTTTGTGAAAAATGATTCGACAAGTATAGATTTAGAAAGTCGACCTATGGTGGGGTTTCTGCAAGCCAATGCCAATCCAAGTGAATTATCAGCAGCACTGACTACGTATTTCAATGGATATTTTGGAACAAAAGACACGATTTCCAGCAAAGGAGACGTGGTTTTTAATATGAATTTTGCTTTGCAACAAGATCCTATCTTAAATGAAATTCTACTACCTGGTCTTATCCAACTGGACAGCTCCTCGATTGCAGCAAATTTCTCGGAAGCGAAGCAAACACTCACGGCAACTGTAAATTTCCCTTTTGTCAACTTTGGGGGTGCAGAAATTGACAGTCTTGGTATTCAGCTTAATTCTGACAGCTCGCGCTTCGATTTCAAATTTGGCTTCGCATCCCTAAATACTGGCCCGATCGATATGGACAAAACGCTGATCTCAGGAAATCTGGAAGATGCGAGATTACTGCTTGATTTGCAGTTTTTTGAGAAATCCGAAATCCTCACTCAAATATCCTCTCAAATAGACCTGCTTTCTGATAGGATCAAGATAAAATTCCTGCCCGAAAATCTGATTTTAGACAAAAAAGCATGGACTGTTCCTAGCTCCAACAGCCTTACTTATTCCAATCAGGAAATCACCTTTACCGATATGGTGTTTACGGCAGATACTCAAAAGGTAGAGCTTACGGATGAGTTAGACGCGTTCGAAAAGCCACATCTCGCAGCAGTATTTGATGGGTTTCGATTAGAAAATCTGACGAGTTTTTTAAATCCTGTAGATGTGATCGCAGATGGTTCGATGCAAGGTCGCCTGATAGTCCAAAAGCCTTTTGGAGCCTTAGGCATATTGGGCGATTTGAAGATTGATTCACTGGCTATTTTGAGCACAAACCTCGGTACACTCAACCTCAATGCTGTAGCTAAGTCTATTGGCAATTATGCCTTGAAAGCAGATCTGGGCGGTGGTGGTATAGATTTAAAAATCAACGGCAATTTCATAGCAGATGAAGAAGCGGCATCCTTTGATTTGGAACTTGACCTGACTCGGTTGGAGCTCGTCATTTTAGAAAACTTACTTCCGGGACAAATCTCGCAAGCCGGAGGAATATTGCAAGGAAAAATTAATGCCAACGGGACCACAATTGATCCTAAGTACGAAGGACTTCTAACCTTCAAGGATGCCTCTATTACCCCAACAATTGTAGGTACCAAATACCTATTTGAAGATGAATCTATCCGATTGGATAATGCAGGGATCTATTTTGATAATTTCACCCTGCGAGATGAAGCGCTGAACACTTTTGCGCTAGGTGGGGAGATCGGAACAGAATCATTTATCAATCCTACTCTTGACCTTCGAGTCACTGCCAAAAAGTTCATGGCGATCAACTCTACTGATGCAGAGAGCGAATTATTCTTTGGGAAAGGAACTATTGATGCGGACATCACTGTCAAAGGAGACTTGATTCTCCCGATAGTCAGAGGCAAATTAGCAGTCAAAGATGAAACGGACTTGACATTCATCGTTCCGGAATCCCAGGCTGAACTAGTTGAGCGAAACGGCGTGGTAGTCTTTGTCAACAAGAAAAATCCTGATTCGATCCTGACCAGAAATGACGAGGAGGTCTCTAATTCATTTAATGGGTACGACATACAACTTTTGTTGGAAGTCGATCCTACAGCGCGATTCAAAATTATTATTGATCCCAATTCAGGAGATAATTTGGCATTAACTGCCTCTGGTGAACTGGATTTAGCCGTAGACCCGATTGGACGAACCAGTCTCAGCGGAAGATTGGTAGTCCAAAGTGGACATTATGAAATGTCTCTTTACAGTCTAGTAAACAGGAGGTTCGAAATCGTTCCAGGAAGCACTATTGTCTGGAACGGAGACCCGTTGGATGCTACGCTGGATATTTCCGCCAAGTATGAAGTCCGTACAGCAGCTACTCCTTTAATGGCATCTCAGCTCACAGGATCTGGCGATGCTACACAAAGTCAATACAGTAAGCGCTTGGATTTCTTGGTGTATCTCTACTTAGACGGAGATTTATTAAAACCGGAAATCTCTTTTGGTCTGGATATGCCGGAAGATGAGCGCGGAGAATTTGGGGGAAATGTTTACTCGCAAGTTCGACAGCTAGGAGAGCAAGAGGCCGAGCTAAACCGTCAGGTATTTTCGCTTTTGGTCCTAAACCGCTTCTTTCCTTCAGGGGGTTCGGATGGTTCCGGAGGCGGAACAGAAGCATTGGCTCGAAATAGCGTGAGCCAACTTCTCTCCGATCAATTAAACAACTTCTCCAATCAACTCTTTGGTGACTCAGGGTTTGAAGTGGGATTTGAAGTTGATAGCTACACGAATGGACAAGGTGGCAAATCTCAAACCGAGCTCAATGTCAGTGCTCAGCAAACACTCTTTAATGATCGCTTGACCGTGCAGGTTGGTAGCCAGTTTGATGTCGAAGGGAATTCACAGACCAGCCAGGATGCAGGTGCGATTTTGGGAAATGTGAGCATTGAATATACGCTGACAGAAGATGGTAGATTCAAAATTCGAGCTTTCCGAAAAAATCAATTTGAAAGTGTGATTGATGGTCAACTGATAGTGACCGGATTGGGAGTTGTTTTTAATCGGGAGTTCAACAACTTTGGACAGCTTTGGGAAACATCAATTGATCCGGAACTTGAAATTAAAAATAATCCGATCGATGCGCTGGATAATGAGTCTGGGAAAAAGAAAGCCAAGAAAAGAAAAGAAAAAAATAATGACCTGCGGAAGGATGAGCAATAGATCCAACATATCCTTAGTGGTAATAATCTGTCTCAGCACGATTTTCGGCTGTTCCGTGAAGAAGTATATTCCTGAAAATGAGCAACTCTATACCGGCTCTGAACTCCTGCTGGAAACAGAAACTTCGATAGAAGACATCAAGCAAATCAGTTCTGAACTAAATGAGCTTCTTCGACCAGAACCCAACAGCAAATTTTTGGGAATGCGAATTGGGCTTTGGGCCCACTATAAAAGTCAAAAGGAGAAGCCAGGATTCATCAATCGATTTTTGAATAAGAAGATTGGCGAAGAGCCGGTTTACTTCAGTGCCATAAATGTTTCGAAGACAGCGGATTTGATCCTGAATCGTCTCGAGAATCGAGGCTTTTTCTACAGCTCGATAAACTCTGAGGTAAATCAAAGTGACCAGTTGACCTCCGTGGATTACGTGGCAAAGGTGAGCACACCATACACCTTGTTAGCATACCAAATCGAACTAGATTCGCTGCCAATCTATCAGCAGATTCGATCCACGCTAGAAGAAAGTGCATTGGATTCTGCAAGCCGATTTGATCTAAATGCGCTGAAGGAAGAGCGAGACCGGATCGATAAATCACTCAAAAAACGAGGATATTACAATTTCAATGGGGAATACCTCATATTCGAGGCCGATACCAATATCTCTGATAGCGCTAGGAAATTCAATCTTTTCCTCCGATTGAAGAAAGATGTGCCTGATAAATCAATTGTCCCCTACGAGATCACTCGAATCAACGTATTCCCAAACTATTCCATTAATGAGAGTGCTGAAAAACTCGACACCACAGTCATAGAAGCTAAAAACTTTATTCAGGGAAACTTGGTGTTCAAACCGGAATTATTGAATGATTATATTCTAATCGAAAATGGCCAGAACTATGATCCAAATCTCTCTAGCCTTTCCACTAATCGGCTTAGCTCAATCGGGAATTATAAGTTTGTAAATCTCCGCTATGACGAATTGGAAATAAGTGATTCGCTTGGAAATCTCGAGGCTAATTTTTTCCTCTCGCCCATGACCCGAAGATCCCTCCGAGCCGAATTACTAGGAGTCTCCAAATCAAATAATTTTGCTGGACCTGCATTGAATTTGACTTATAAAAACAGAAATGTTTTCAAAGGTGGGGAGACTTTTAACTTATCTACGCGTGTTGGCTATGAGTTCCAGATTGCTGGTGGCGATCGATCCAATTTGAAGTCATTTGAATATGGTATTAAAGGCGAGCTTATCTTTCCGCGAGTGATCTTCTTTGTCCCAATCAAAGAAAAACTCAGCTATTCCGTACCAAAAACCAAAATGAGTTTGGGATTCGAATATTTGAGTAGAGGTGGATTATATCGATTAAACACCCTCTCTGCCAACTATGGCTATTTCTGGAACGCAAATCGCTGGATTTATCATGAGCTCAACCCGATCAGTATCAACCTTGTCAACCAAACCCAAACAAGTCCCGAGTTTGAAGACATTCTTGACCAAAACCCCTTCTTAAGACGTAGTTTCGAGCAGAACTTTATTGTAGGTGCCAACTACCTATTCAACTATAACAAGCTTATCGATAATACCCGCAGGCATGGGGTATTTGTGGGAACTGGGATAGATGTAGCTGGTAATTTGGTCAATGGCTTAAGCAATCTGACTAATTCCGAATCGGGGAAATTTATAGGGCTGGAATATGCCCAATATGCCAAAGTCGACCTGGATCTCCGCTACTATTTCAGGCCGGCAGAGGAGCACATTATTGCAACAAGACTTTTGACTGGAGTCGGAATACCTATTGGCAATTCGCTTTCATTGCCCTACATCAAACAGTTTTTCTCTGGAGGGCCTAACAGTGTTCGAGCTTTCAGAATTAGATCGATCGGACCGGGTTCTTATCAACCAGACCAGACTAGTACAAGCTCATTTTTTGATCAGTCAGGTGATATCCGATTGGAAGCAAATGTAGAATATCGTTTTCCTATATTTTCTTTTCTCAAAGGAGCATTGTTTATGGATGCAGGGAATATTTGGCTTTGGAATGAAAATGACGCGCTTCCAGGTGGGAAGTTTAGTAAGAATTGGACCAACGAACTGGCAGTAGGCACAGGAGTTGGACTGCGAGTAGATGTCCAATTTTTTGTAATTCGGTTTGATTTGGCTACACCATTGAGATATCCATATTTAATTGAGGGAGAGCGATGGAGCAATACTTGGGATATCGGCAGTAAAACTTGGCGAAGGGAAAACCTCAATTTCAACTTCGCTATTGGCTATCCATTCTAGCAAATTGACCGAAAAATTGGCCACGAATCTTCAAAAGTCATTCTAACTAATCGATCAAATAAAAAGCCCGAGTTGGAAAACTTCAACTTAGTAAGAATTCAAAAGATATGAGCCGATTACGTCGTGTAAATCTGCTTAGAATTCCTCCAGTTACGGCGATTTCAGCAAGATTGACAAACTCGGGTTGGTCAGCTTGTGAAACCAACTTGAAGTTTAAGATTAAAAAAAATTCCCGAACCAAAGGCCCGGGAATTTACCCTACTTAAATCACCCAATAATTATTCTCTAACGAGTTAAGCTGCTCCAGAAATATCATTCAAATCAATCTTTTTTTGATTTGGCAGACTTTAGGTTTCACGTCAATTCCAAACCACTAATTTCCTCACCCGCATATCCCACCATTTTTTTTTACCTTCTACTTCCAAAACCCCATTTACCATGAAATTTCATTTTATATATGGCTTATACGGTAGATCTGAAGTAGTTGTTATTTGGTAGAAGCCCATCATTTCCCACCCATGAAATTCCCCTCCCTTTCCAATGTTTCCAGTGAAGCCGTCCGGACGTTTCGGCGATTTCCGCTCAGTATTATAGCTGGACTGATCGGTACGATGATCGCCATTTATCTGGTGGAATTAGAGCTATTTGAAGAGCAACTTATGCTTGTCAATCTTCTACTCACTTTAGCATTAGGCATCCCACTTTTTTTCTGCATCCAAGTCCTATCCGAGATTCGCCAGCTACCTAAGAGAACACGCACCTTGATTCACCTAGGTGGGATTTTATTTCTGGGAGTGATTTACTGGAGTTTCCCCGCAGAATTCAGCTTCGACACGAACCGTATTCCGTACATCAGATACTTGGTCTATAATCTGACAATCCATCTTTTCGTCGCAATTTTGCCTTTTTCCAAGATTAAAAATCAGCTCAGCTTCTGGAACTATAATAAGTTACTGTTTCTCCGGCTCATATTAGGAGCACTCTATTCGGCGGTGATCTTTTTAGGAATCACCTTTGCCCTGTTGGCGATTATGTCTCTTTTTGATATTGAGATTAATCCCAAAACTTTCGCGCAGCTCTTCTTCTTCACCGTAGGAGTCTTTAACACTTGGTTTTTCCTAGCTGGGGTTCCGTTGGAATTCGAGCAAGAATTCACCTCCGAAGATTATCCAAGAGGAATTCGAGTATTTACCCAGTTTGTGCTGATCCCACTTTTGCTTTGCTACCTTTTGATCCTTTATGTATACGGTGGGAAAATCATCCTAACCTGGGACTGGCCTCGGGGAATCGTGAGCTATATGATCATAGCCATTTCCGTACTTGGCATTTTCACCAATCTATTACTCTTCCCATACCAAAAATTCAAAGAAAGCGGCTGGATCAAGCTCTTCTATAAGGCTTTTTACGTGCTACTTTTTCCGCTCATTATTCTACTTTTTCTTGCCATTGGAATCAGAATAGAAGATTATGGGCTGACGGTGAATCGATACATTATCACCCTTCTTGGTATTTGGCTAAGTTTTATAGCTATCTATTTCACCTTCGGGAAAAAAGACATTAAAGTGATCCCGATCTCGCTGGCAATTTTTATGATTTTCTCCTCCTTCGGTCCTTGGGGAATGTTTAGCCTGAGCAAGCTGATTCAAGTCAATCGCTTGATCCTCGTTTTGGAAGAAAATGGATTACTGGTAGACGGAAAAATTTTGAAGGAAACACAATGGCAGGTCACTGAAAAGGGAGCGATTAAAGCGAAAAAAGAAACTCCGAACATCAATTTGGGTAACAATTCCTTGAAGGAAGTGAATTCGATTATTCAATACCTCGGCGACTATCATGGATTGCAGGACTTAGAACCCTGGTTTGATCAGGATCTGAAATCCGTGATGGCAACTTCGGCAATCAATTCAAAAGCTAACGATCCAAGTATGGATTGGGATGAGTTAGTTATTGAAACCATGGGATTAAAATTTATTTCTTCGTACGCGTTGGATGAACTTGATGGAAGTGTCAAAGATTTAAATTTCCAGGCCTCAGGAGATTTCAGCTATTCGATTTCGGGATTTGAACAGTTACTCAAATTTGAAACAGACAAATATAAAAAAGGAATTGAGGGAGATGAAAATTATCATGTTCGCTTAGACCTTGACAACGAATCCGTTTTTCTAATCCAGAATCATGAAAAGCAAATACCAATCGATTTGAAGGACTTCATTAAAGAGCTGCAACTCACGCACCGAGATTATTACAATACGGTCGATTGGGATGAGCTGAGATTTGAATTTGTTTCGGAAGAGTTGGAATTCATTTTGTTTTTTGAGTATATAAATGCGAGAATAACCGATGAAGAATTGACCTTAGTGTCATTAAAAGGATTCATTTTAATCAGAGAAGTAGAAAAACCATGAAAAAAATAGCTGATTCAGAAATCCGCTGGGGAATCCTGGGTGTGGGAAATGTGTGTGAAGTAAAATCTGCTCCAGCAATGCAGCTAATCCCACGTAGTAAAATCGTGGCAGTAATGCGTCGCAATGGGGAAAAAGCGAGAGATTATGCAGCTCGTCATCGGGTTCCAAAATGGTATGATAACGCGCAGCAACTTATCGATGACCCCGAAGTCAACGCCATCTATATTGCCACCCCTCCAAATGCACATCTCGAACTTTGTACTTTGGCTGCGAAAGCCGGAAAGCCTGTTTACGTAGAAAAACCGATGGCCAGAACTTATGCGGAATGCCAAGAAATGGTCCGGGTTTGTGAGAAGCTGCAGGTTCCGTTATATGTGGCATATTATCGAAGAAGACTTCCCCATTTTTTAAAAATCAAAGAACTGATGGATGCCGGTGCCATAGGTGAGATCCGAACTGTTCATATCGATCTTAAAGAAGCCTTGATTCCAGGACTGGTGGCTGGATCTGAGGAAAACTGGCGAATCAACCCTGAAATTGCTGGTGGAGGTTACTTTTTTGATTTAGCTTCCCACCAAATCGATCTGTTGGATTTCTTTTTTGGTAAAATTCGCCAAGCTTCCGGATTCAGCAGCAATCAGGGAAAATCGTATGATGCTGAGGATATTGTGGTTGGAAATTTTGTTTTTGAAAATGGAATATTAGGTAGTGGGAATTGGTGTTTTACCAGTGCTGTGAATTCGAGAACAGATCAAATCCAAATCTATGGAAGTACTGGAAAAATCAGTTTCGAAACCTTTGGTAAAGGTGAGTTTTTCATAGAAGTTGATGGTGAAAAAGTGGAGAAATTCAGTTTTGAATTACCTAAGCATATTCAGCAACCATTGATCGAAACCATTGTCGGAGATTTGCTCGGAACAGATAATTGCCCGAGTACCGGGAGTTCGGCGGCAAGGACCAATTGGGTAATGGATGAATTGACCAAAATAAGAATCGAATAACCTTGAGAAATCACTATTCCAAATCCTGAAATAGGTCAAAGTCAACAATCAATTTCTGTTCGTCAATGATCAGCTGTCTGAAAAAAAAATCCTTGGTTTTATCATCTTGCGGCATTTGGTCAAAATCCAAATGAATACGATCTAACCCCTTCTCCCAAATCAATCCAGGCTTGTCGAGCTTCATGAACCGCTCTGCAAAAAAGTGGATCAACGCATTCATTTTATAGCTGAAAGTCAACCTTCTTGGCTGAACTTCTTCGAGCAAAAGCTTGATATTCATTCGGGATACTTTTATTTTCAGCTGATTATTGCCAAGGAATTCGATACTTGGTTTTTTAGCTGAAAATCTCCTTGCTAACCGTTCAAGCTCATCTGAGGTAAATACTAAAAGCATAGCTGGAATTTTTGGTTAAACAATAAGTGTCAACAATTAAACCAAACAGGTCGAAACCTGTCAAAAAGGCTCAATTGAAATCTTAAGGAAGAATTAAGAGAGAAAAAGCCAGTATTATTCTAAGTTCAATTACATTTCTAAAAAACCAGACCCATGCTAAAGAAAATCTCCATTGCCGTTTTGATTCTGTTGATAGGAATCCAGTTTATCCCATACGAGAAAAACACCAGCAACGATCTGACATTCGATTTTGCAAAAAGCTATAACGTACCTGACAACATTCAGACTATTTTCAAAAGTGCCTGCAATGACTGTCACACCAACAGCACCGTCTATCCTTGGTACAGCAATATTGAGCCAATTGGATATTGGCTCAATAATCATGTCGTTGAGGGTAAAGGCGATTTAAATTTTTCTGAATTCACCAAGCGACCGCTAGCCGTTCAAAACCATAAATTAGAAGAAGTTATTGAAATGGTCGAGGAAGGTGAGATGCCATTGGAAGATTATACCTACTTCGGACTTCACGCTGAGGCAAATCTTACCGATGGCCAACGTCAAGAAATAATCTCTTGGGCAAAAGATCAAATGGCAATGCTGGCTGCTACTTACCCAGCAGATAGTCTGGTGATGAAAAAACGGAATTGAAAAACCGATTTCAAAAAATATTATTTGCTTACCATTTCTTTGAGACCCTCAAAAATCGGGGTTTTAGGCGAATAGTCTCTACCAAACAGTAAGGGGTAGTTGGTTCTTCCTTTCACAGGCCAGTTATTGAGCCAACTTCCCCCATCCTGAATTCCCCAAAAAGTCACTCTGCTGATTTTATCCCGATGCTTATAATAAAGTTGGAAAATATCCAGATATCGATTGACCAGCTCCGTTTCGACTTCAGCAGGTAAGCCATTTGAATAGGGGTTAAACTCTTCTTGAAAAGCATAAGTTCGAGACAAATCAGCCCCCATTTCCTCTCGAGGCCTTTTTAAAACATCCACATCCAATTCTGTAATCATTACATTAAAGCCTGCTTCGTGGATTTCCAAAATTCCTTTTTCAATTTCGTCGATCGTAGGACTTTTAAGTAAGTAATGGCCCTGCATACCAATCCCATCGATTCGGATTCCTTCTGAGCGCATTTCTTTTGCCAATTTCAAGATCGCAGCTCGTTTTTTTGGATTAAACACATTGTAATCATTGTAATACAATTCTGCGTTTGGATCAGTTTGATTCGCTTTGCGAAATGCGGTTTTGATGAAATCTACTCCAGCAATCTCAAACCATTTGGATTTCCTGAACTCACCATTGTCTTCAACCGCTTCATTTACCACATCCCAGCCGTGGATTTTACCTCTATACCTCGCTACTACCGTTTCAATATGTCCCTCAAGCGTTGCTAACAATTCTGTTTTAGATTTGGGAGTGCCGTCCGATTTTTCAAATACCCAGTCAGGAACCTGCTGGTGCCAGGCTAAAGTATGTCCCACCACGAAAGCATCCAATTTCTCTCCTAATGACACGTACTTGTCGCCGAAACTGAAGTCATAGACGTCTGGCTTTGGGTGAATTTTTATCCATTTCAGCCCATTCTCGGGACTGATACTATTGAAATGCTGCTTTAAGACAGGCAGAGCCCGCTCGGATAAATCAGCTACCTCCTCATAATTCAGAGCTGCTCCGATGAAGAAACTGTCTTCAAAAAGCTCCTTAAGACTTTTTTCCTGCTGGGATTGGAAAGAGAATAGTATTATCGAAATCAGACAAACTATAGAGAAAACGAGTACTTGGGGTAATTTTTTCATGAATTCCATTAGAAATTAAATTTGTAATTTTTTTTTGAAAGGATTACTTTTTCACCTCACTTCCTTTCAGTTTTTCTGATTTATACCTTATACTTTTTAAACAAAAAGATATTTAGAAAAAAACTTAATTAATTTTTTTATCTAATTATTCTAATTAATATTTTTTATTAATCAAATATTAAGGTATATGAACAACCTTATTAAAATTATCTCCGTTGACCACCTATAAATAGTACTTATTTTAAAAAAGATTGACAGTATGGCTCGATTTTAGTTTTAATACCTAAGCAACCTATCCCACTAAAATTGCATCTATATCTAAAAGAAAGCTGAAGAAAAAAACCAACAACCATCGATTTCTCACTTTAAACAAAAAGACTATGAAAACGCAAGACTTAAAAAAATGGACAAGGACCCTTTTTGTTTTACTCTTGAGTTTTGGTTTCACAAGCATGAATAAGGCTGAAGCCAATCCTTTTCCTGGTGTGTCTTTCCAAGTGTTTTATGATGAATTGGCTCCCTATGGAGACTGGGTTCAAGATCAAAATCTTGGATACGTGTGGCTTCCTTATGCTGAGCAAGGATTCCATCCTTATGGTTCGAATGGCCACTGGGCAATGACTTCCTATGGCAATACCTGGGTTTCCTACTACGATTGGGGCTGGGCACCTTTCCATTATGGACGTTGGTATTTTGACAATTACTACCAAAGTTGGGCTTGGGTTCCTGACTATGATTGGGGACCAGCTTGGGTAAACTGGAGAACTGGTGGTGGATATTATGGTTGGGCTCCTTTGGCTCCTGGCTTCTCATTAAACGTAGGTTATTTGCCAAGCTCTTACTTCGTATTTATCCCTAGAAATCGGATCTATCATCACTATGCACATCGCTATTATGCTCCTTACCGCAATCGAGTAAGAATTTATAATCAAACCACGATTATCAACAACACCGTGATCTATAATAATAATCGCTATTTGGCTGGTCCAAATCGTAGAGAAATAGAGCGCGTAACCAACAGATCAGTTCCGGTCTATCAAGTACAAGGCTCTGACCGAGCAGGAAGAGCAGCAGTCTCTAGAAACGCTATTAGCCTATATCGTCCAGAGCTTGAAAATAACAGGAGTCGAAATGCGGAGGCAAGACCAACTCGGGTGCTCGATGCAACTGAGTTACGATCAACTCGGAGTCAGGCATTGGATCGATCTGCACCGAATGGATCCAGATCTGCAAATTCAAGCGTTGGAAATTTAGATACCCCAATAAACAGATTTGACAGAGGAACCGTGAGATCAAGCAATCCAGCTCAAGAATCTAATTCATTTGAATCTAGACCATTTGAAGATGGTAGAAGTCGTGTTCTAACTCCTACCCGAGAAAGTCAAGCTAGACCGCAAGTGGCTCCTTCGGGCTCGAGAAATCCAAATCCTGCACAAATTAGGACTACGCCTGAGGTACACCGAAGTGAGCAAACTAGGACTCAATATTCACAGCCAGACATAAGATCCAGCCAAATGCCACAGACACAGTCTCCACGGGTAGAAGTAAGGCCTAGTCAAACTCAGCGAAACCAAGCTCCGCAACCTTCGGTACGATCTGCACCACAGCAACGAGTTAATCCTGAAGTGAGGACAAATACCCAGACTTCTCCTACTAACTCCCGTGTAAACACTCCTTCGAGTACACAAAATAGCGGGCCTTCACGAGTCGATTCCTCGCCCAGAACTAGCTCAAATACTGCTCCAGCTACTAGAAGCTCTTCTGGTCGTACAATTAAATCAGGTGGGAATTAAACTTTAGCTATAAATTATACCAATTAGCAGCGATTAAAGCATGGTCAATATTGACCATGCTTTTTTTATTCCTTGTGACTTGAGTGAGTTTTGAAGTCTTTTTGAGTATCTTAAAAGATTCAAAACCATCCAATCTTATGCGAAAAATTCTAATACTTTTTCTTCTGTCCAGTTGCTTTTCAGCACTTGCACAGGAGCAAACCACTGAGAAACTCCCTTTAAAATACCGAAACATCGGCCCCTATCGAGGCGGAAGATCAGTCACGGCCACAGGGGTAGTCAGTGATCCCCTGACTTATTACTTTGGAACCACCGGTGGGGGAGTCTGGAAGACTTCAGATGCCGGTCAACACTGGGAAAATATCTCAGATGGCTTTTTTACAACTGGTTCAGTCGGAGCTGTAGCGGTATCGGAAAGCAACCCAAACATCGTTTATGTTGGAATGGGAGAGCATGCGCCACGTGGCGTAATGACCTCTTATGGTGACGGCGTATATAAATCCACCGATGCTGGAAAGACCTGGAAAAAACTAGGCCTGGAAAAAACCCAGCATATTTCCAGAATTCAGATTCACCCAACTAATCCCGATGTAGTCTATGTTGCAGCTCAAGGTGCACTCCATGCTCCCAACCCTGATAGAGGAGTATATAAATCTACTGATGGCGGAGCCACTTGGGAGAAAGTATTATTCGTAGATGAGAAGTCTGGAGCAGTCGAATTATCTATGGACATGAACACCCCAGAAGTACTCTATGCTGCGATCTGGGAGCATCAGCGTAAACCTTGGCAGGTGATTTCCGGTGGACCTGGAAGTGGATTATATAAAACAACAGACGCAGGAAAAACTTGGAAAAAAATCCATGAAGGACTTCCTGAAGAAAAAGGGAAAATGGCGATTTCAGTTTCCAGAGCAAATTCGAATAAGGTTTATGCCTTGATTGAAAGTGACTCAGAAAAGGATCTCGGTGGTCTATTTGTCTCCGATGATGCAGGTGAAAGCTGGAGCCTTGTGAATAAGGATAACCGTCTGACTCAACGCGCATGGTATTACATTGAAGTTTTTGCAGATCCGAATGACGAGAACACAGTTTGGGTTCAAAGTGCTCCAATGCTTCAATCCATTGATGGCGGAAAGACTTTTGAGCCAAACAGTGGTGCACACGGGGACTACCACGACATTTGGTTTAATCCTACAAATTCTAAAAATATGATCCTTGCCGATGACGGTGGAGGAAGTATCACTTTTAATGGGGGTAAAACTTGGTCTCAACAGTCCAATATGCCCACTGCTCAATTCTACCGAATCAATACCGACAATCAATTCCCTTATCGCATCTATGCAGGACAGCAGGACAATTCTTCTGTTGTGATAAGCAGCATGGCATTGGGAAGAGGTGGGATTTCTCAAGAGCATTGGAATTACTCAGCAGGCGGCGAATCAGCGTTCCTTGCCTTTGATCCAGATGATCCTCGTTATGTAATGGGAGGAAGCTACCTCGGAACCATCGACTTGCTTGATATGAAGTCAGGTGGATCGACCAATGTGATGATTGCACCAATCCAATATCTTGGCAGAGATGCCTCAGATATGCGCTATCGCTACAATTGGAATGCTCCGATCATCTGGTCGCAACACGAGCCAGGCACTTTTTACCATGGCTCACAATATGTTCAGCGTAGTCGGGATAATGGTACGAGCTGGGAAGTAATCTCTCCCGACCTCACCCGAAATGAAAAGGAAAAGCAAGGAAAAGGTGGCATACCTTATACCAATGAAGCAGTTGGTGCAGAAAATTACGGAACGCTCTCTTACATCATCGAATCTCCTCTTGAAAAAGGAGTATTCTATACCGGAAGTGATGACGGCTTAGTTTATCTCACGAAAGACGGAGGTAAAAACTGGACGAATGTCACTCCAAAAGGACTTCAGGAATCCCTGATCAATGCGATAGAAGTCTCCCCATCCGATCCTGGGACGGCCTACATTGCAACTACCCGCTACAAGTTCAATGATTACACTCCGGCGATGTATAAGACTACTGATTATGGAAAAAGTTGGATAAATATCAGTTCTGGCATTCCTTATGGCGCTTTCACCAGAGTAGTTCGTGAAGATTCCAAAGACAAAAATTTGCTCTACGCAGGAACAGAGCAGGGGATTTATATTTCCAGAAATGCAGGAAAAACCTGGGAAGCTTTTCAGCTTAATTTACCAGTTACCCCAATTACGGATTTGAAAGTCTCCCATGAAGATTTGATCGTGGCGACCTCAGGAAGGTCATTTTGGATTTTAGATGATTTAAGTTTGGTACGGGAAATGGAAAAAACGGTACAGGCGCCAAAAATCTACACTCCTGAGGAATCTTATCTCGGCAGCTGGTCCAGTCCGCTCAGTAGAAGTAATTCTGATTTTGATGGAACTGATCCTTTTGAAGGCGTGAATCCTGCAAACGGGGTAGTTCTCTATTATCACCTACCTGAAAACACCACAGATTCCACCAAATTAACTTTGGAAATCCATGATGCGGCCGGCAATTTAGTTCGGAAGATTACGTCTGAGAAAGACTCTGAGTTCAAATCCTATCCAGGAGGACCTTCCGCAGAACCTACCCTTACGGTAAAAAAAGGTATCAACCGATTCGTTTGGGATATGCGCTATCCAAGTATGCCGGGAATTCCCACTGCCTATCTCGAAGCAAGCTACCGAGGCCATCAAGTCATGCCAGGTGCTTACAAAATAGTCCTTAAAGCTGGCAGCCAGTCATCTGAAACTTCAGCTAGTATCACGGCAAATCCGCTTTACGAAATCACGATGGCCGACTATCAAGAATATGAAACCTTCATGGCAGCGCGTGAATCGGAATTAACTGAAATGCACGAAATGGTAAATCAAGCAATGGACTATCAGACGCAGTTGAAAGCAACCTTGACAAAAACAAAGGGGAAAGAGGCTTTGAAAGATCTTAATGAAACTGGAAACACTTTACAAAAGAGTCTTCAAGCATGGGATGAAAAAATGATTCAGCGAAAATCTACTGCTTACGATGACGTAGAGAACTTCCCCAATAAGTTTACCGCTAATTATCTATACCTAATCAATCAAACTGAAAGTTCGATTCCTAAAGTAAATAAAGGCTCAAAAGATCGTTACGCCGAGCTTTGGGAAGAATGGAAAGTATTGAAAGCTGAAGGCGAAAAACTATTGAACGAGGAAATCCCATCATTCAATAAAAATGCACAAGAGGCTGGAATAGGAGTTCTTTTCCTTAAATAAATCCAGTCCCGTTAAAAAAAAACCAAAGCCCGTTTTCATTAGAGAACGGGCTTTAATTTTTTATTCACCTAATCCCTAACTCTTCAAGTCACCAAATAAAATTCGGTTTAACTCATTTTTCTTACCTTCGCCCTCTTATTTAAAATCAGAAGCAGGAATTCAAAAAACTTCTCTTACTGAAGACCAAACCGAAACCTATTACACCATGACAAAATACCTCAACCTCTTTGACTTCCGTCAACGGGTGGATTATAAGACAGAAGTCCTTTCGGGCCTCACTGTTGCCATGGCATTGATTCCTGAGGCAGTTGCTTTTGCGTTAATTGCAGGCCTATCGCCACTGACTGGTCTCTATGCTGCATTTATGATGGGATTAGTGACCTCCATTTTAGGCGGACGACCTGGAATGATCTCAGGAGCAACTGGCGCAGTTGCTGTCGTGATTGTAACCCTTGCTGCTATTCATGGAGTAGAATATGTCTTTGCTGCAGTAGTGTTGGCAGGAATTATTCAAGTAAGTGCAGGCGCTTTGAGACTTGGTAAATTCATGAGACTTGTGCCACATCCGGTGATTTTCGGATTTGTGAATGGATTGGCTATCATTATTTTCATGTCTCAATTGGATCAGTTCAAGGACAATTCTGGAGCTTGGCTAACGGGAACATCTCTCTACTTCTTCTTGGGCTTAGTGCTTTTGACCATGTTGATAATTTGGGGCTTACCAAAACTCACCAAGGTGGTCCCTTCCTCGCTGACTGCAATTTTGGTAGTATTTGGAGTGGTATCGTTTTTGAATCTCGACACCAAAACAGTTGGAGACATTGCCAGCATTCAGGGTGGCTTCCCTCCTTTCCATTTACCGGCCGTTCCATTGACTTTTGAGACACTTCAGATCATCTTCCCGTATGCAGTCATTGTTGCAGGAGTTGGTTTGATCGAAAGCCTTTTAACCCTAAACATTATCGACGAAATCACGGAAACCCGAGGTCGCGGTAATAAAGAAGCTGTCGCCCAAGGAATAGCAAATATGCTTTCTGGCGTCTTTTCAGGAATGGGTGGCTGTGCGATGATCGGCCAGTCTTTGATCAATATTTCTTCCGGAGCTCGAGCAAGACTTTCCGGAATAGTAGCTTCTGTGATGCTTCTAGTCTTCATCATGTTTGGAAGTAGTCTGATCGAACAGGTTCCTATGGCAGCCTTGACGGGCTTGATGATCATGGTTTCGATCGGAACTTTTGAGTGGGCTAGCTTAAGGACTTTTACCAAAATGCCTAAATCCGATGTTTTCTTGATGGTTTTGGTCACCTTGATTACTGCGGTGCTGCACAATTTAGCTTTGGCAGTATTGATCGGAGTCATTCTTGCCGCACTTTTCTTTGCTTGGGATAATGCAAAACGGATTCGAGCCCGAAAATCTATTGATGCCAATGGCGCGAAGCACTATGAAATGTATGGACCGCTTTTCTTTGGTTCAGTGGGAGCTTTTGGAGACAAGTTTGATATTCAGAATGATCCAGAAGAAGTCATCATCGACTTTGCTGAAAGCAGAATCGTAGATATGTCCGCGATCGAAGCTCTTAATAGAATCACTGAACGCTATCTAAAAGTCGGAAAAACAGTCCACCTAAAACACCTCAGTCCAGATTGTCGAAAACTCATCGCCAATGCAGACAAATTAGTGGACGTAAATGTGATCGAAGACCCAAACTACAAACTTGCTATTGATAAGCTCTAAAAGACATTCATGAATGGTAACTTCGTAAACGGGAATGAAAGAATAGACGAAGCCAGCTTTTGAAGAATCAGGGTAAATTTAATCCCAAGCTTAAAAGTATATATTCAAGTCCGAAGAATCTACACCTCTTTTGCATTGCGGTCCTGAGCGAAACCTTTGTGGCCTTAGCGGTCAAATGACTTGGTAAAAAACGGATGGCTTTTCGCCATCCATTTTTTTTACTCTATTGCCGCAAAAACCATCTGCCTAAATTTCCATCCAGTCTGATCTCCGTTTCCACCTTGGGTTTGCTTCATCAAGATCCCAATGGTATTCGTAACGGGATCTGCAAAATATTGAGTATTGAAATAGCCACCCCAATCAAATGTCCCCACACTTCCTTCACCACCTTTGGGAAAGCCAAGTTCATTGACAATTCCAAAAGCGAGTCCGTAACTTTTCTGTCCTCCAGCTACTAGATCTCCGACTTGGTTAGACATTATGATTTCAATGGTGGTCGGGCTTAAAATTCTTTTCCCATTAGAAACTCCCCCATTCAAATACATTTGAAGAAATTTAGCATAATCCTCAGCAGTGGATGAAAGTCCAGCTCCGCCGGAGAAAAAAGTCTTTGCTCCAGTTTTAGGATAATCTGGATCATAGAAAGTAACTGGCATTGGTCGCCAAGAACCATTAGCAAATTGATGGACGGTTACCAATTTTTCCCCTTGGGCTTCATTCAAATAAAATCCAGTATTGGACATGCCTAAAGGCTGGAAAAGTCGAGTTTTCAAAAACTCATCAAAAGGCATCCCAGAGACTATCTCAATAAAATACCCCAAGACATCCAATCCTTCTGAATAGGTGAATTTGGCTCCTGGATCATGATGGATCGGAAGCTTAGCAAGCTTTTTAATATTATCTCCAATCTTGACTGGCTCGGTAGTATAAAGGTCAATGATCCCGGCTTTTTGATAGATTATTTTCATTCGTTCATCCCCATCGATCATTCCATATCCGATACCTGAAGTGTGCGTCAGTAAATCTTTAATAGTAATCTCACGTGAGGCAGGTCGGGTAGAATAAGTAGAGTCTGCAAACCGAAATCCAGTCATCACCTGTGGGTTTTTGAATTCGGGGATATACCTAGAAATCGGATCAGTTAATTGAAATTTGCCTTCTTCCCAGAGCATCATCACTGCAGTAGAGGTAATGGCTTTTGTCTGAGACGCTATTCGGAAGATCTGATCCTTTTCCATTTTTTGCTGTGAAGGAAGGTCCGCAAAGCCTTTGGAAGATTGGTAAACTATCTTTCCATCTTTGACAATCATTGCCACCAATCCAGGAACTTGGTTTGCGGCAATCGCCTCATTCAGCATTTGATCAATCCGATTGATTCTGTCTTGAGAAATTCCTTTTTGAGGGGAGCTCGTAGCTGGTGTCAAGACTTGAGCATGCAATCCGATTGACATCATGATTGCAATACCTGCTAAAAATATTTTTTTCATAAGGTTTGGGTTCATTGTCTTTCAAATTACACAAAGCAATTGAAAAAGACATAAAAAAAGCAGACTGGAAAAATCCAGCCTGCTGATTGCAAAAGTTTCGGGTGATTAATCAACTTTTACTTCAAAGTAGTACTCTGTCCCATCCTGAAACATTCCGAGCACCACAATTTCTTCTCCCGACAGGTCCTCCAAGACCTCAATTAACTGATCTGGCCCTTGGATTCGAATTCGACCTTCACCGGTAATAATTGAGGTAACCACAAAACCTGGACGAGCTCCGGCTGAACGCCATTTAGTTCCCTGCACCGAACCGATTATAGCTCCTCCTGATAGTTTTAAACCATCTTTAACTTTACCGGGAATCTCTTCAAATACTACTCCTTCAAATTCCATAGTCTTCGGAATTACCTTTTTCACAACATCCGTATCTCCGGCAAAATTCTTTAAAGTAGCTTTAGCTTTCAAAGCTTTTCCATCTCGTAAATACTCCACTTCAACTTTATCTCCAGGTCGTTTTCTAGCTACTATTTCTTGAAGATTCGCTACGGTAGAAGTCTTTTTTCCATCCACTCCAATAATGATATCTCCTTCTTTAAGCCCTGCTTCGGCACCTCCGCTGTTATCATTTACTCCTCTGATGTAAACACCCTGATCTACTGGGAATTTCTTTCCTAAGTACTCACCAAGTTCAGGGCTTATGTCAATGATATTTACCCCTAGCAGTCCTCGCTGAACAGTTCCAAATTCCATTAGGTCATTCATTACTTTTTTGACCAAAGTACTAGGAACTGCAAATGAATATCCACTGTAGCTACCAGTTCGGGTGGCGATAGCAGTATTAATTCCGATCAATTCACCTGCAAGATTTACTAATGCTCCTCCTGAGTTTCCAGGATTCACCACTGCATCGGTTTGAAGAAAAGACTCCACCTGAAGGTTATCTTCTACATCCCTTAGAATACCAATATTTCGAGCCTTAGCAGAAATAATTCCTGCAGTTACCGTAGAGTTGAGGTCAAATGGATTACCAACAGCAAGTACCCACTCCCCAATTTGTGTATTATCAGAGTCACCAAACTTCACAAAAGGAAGACCTGTTGCTTCGATTTTCAATAGTGCCAAGTCAGTAGAAGGATCTGTTCCGATGATTTTAGCTACATAGCGCTTATTATTTTCTAAAGAGATATCTACTTTGGTAGCGCCATCGACCACGTGATTATTGGTGACAATGTAGCCATCCGCAGAGATGATCACTCCAGAGCCTGAGCTCATAGGCATTCCTCTTTGAGAATCTTCCGAATCGCCTTCCTGAGGAGGCATTTGGAAAAACTCCTGAAGCGGATCTCTTTGACTTCTACCTGAATAAGAAACTGTGGTATTTACATGCACTACCGCGGGTGTAGCCAAACTTGCTGCAGCCACGAAATTGATCCCATCAGGGATCGTAAAGTCTTTATTACTCAATAAGCTAACAAAGCTTGCTTTTTGCTTTTCATCAAAATTAGAAGGAGCCTGAGACTGTATAAAGAAACTAACACCTGCTAAGGCTACTAAACCTCCTATCAATGAGGCAAGAAGCATTCCGAGAAAGAATTGTCCTTTTTTCATATATTTTTATACTTTAATGATTGTGATTTTATAACGGAATTTAGAATTTAAGATTCCAAGGAGGAAGTGCTTTTACTGTCGAATAACCTCAAATTAACAAGAATTAACCGCTTTTATACTCATCTCCTTGAATAACAAAATAATAGCAGTGGAGTTTGCCCGCTCCTCAAATTATTTTAATTCAAAGCCATATTAAATACAATCACGTCCTAGTTAAAGATAATCAGGTTGACCTTTTTTCCAGTTGGGCTGGTAACTAGGTAAAGAAAGGGGTTAAGAAATAATTTACAGATTACTTTCGAAAGTTGCTTCCCAGTGAAGTATAGGCACTAGATTAGACTTTATTACCCTGATTTAATTTTGAAAATGGATGATCAGAAAACCAAATGATTTGCCGTTATTCAATATTACTTTCAACTCATTGCAAAGTAAAAAAGACCCGGAAATGCCGAATAGACTTCAATCTCTTCTAACTACTATTTTATTGATTTTTTTTCATTTCGGTGCACTGGCACAGGGTGAGACGACTTCAAAAACCGATGCGGAATCATTAAAATCGTTCTTAACCACTGACAGCTTATTTGTCTCAAATGAGATTCCTGCTCAGAAAAAAAATGAGCAGATCGGTTCCTATCTAAGTCGGATAGTCAATAACTCAAAAAACTATGCGATCGAACTGGGGAAGATCAAAGTCATTCTGTCCGAATTTCCCGACACCACAGAACTGAGTAGCCAAATACCAGAGTTGAGAGAGTCTTTAGAAACAATCAAAAAATTTACCACTAGAGATAGGGACAGACTTAATCTGAGGTATCTAAAGGGTGTCGAATACATGATCCATTCTTTGAATATGGAACGGGGGAAATATGAGAAATTAATTAGCAAACGGATGGACGAACTTTTGGAAGTCGGTAAGACACTCGAAGTAATTCGGGCTGATTCTACACTCCAATTTATCCCACGTGACCCGACAATGTTTCCCCTGATTTCAAAAGAAATAAATATCATTAACGCATCCATCAATTCTTTGGACAGTATTTTAATCTTCCAGGAATTATCTCTTACAGCTTTTCAAGCAAACATATCCGAGATCACGATAGAGCTATTAGATCTCAGTCAATTTTTCAAACAAAATGAAATTACAATTCAACGAAAATCTTGGCAAAAAGAGGTCCCATTCCTATGGGGATCTTCGGATGACACGCTGGCCGGAACTGTTATAGAAGAATTTATCAGCTCTTCACGAATCAATAGTTTCATTCTAAAACGATATCTCCGCGAAAAGCATATCATGATCGGAATAATGGCACTTTTAATAGCAGCCGTATTTTTTTTCATTCAGCAAATTTTAAATCAAATCTCACGAAAAAAGGAATTTGCCGATTTGATCTTAGAGCGGGTCGCATACCTCAGAAAAAATCTTTTTGCATCTTCTATAGTAATTGTCTTGCCCTTATTTTTCTTGTTGTTACATAATCCTCCATTAGTTTTTAGCTCAATTTTATCTTTAATTTTAGTGTTATTTTCGGGTGCAGTGCTGCGAAATCATTTTGGGGTTCGGGTTTTCACCATATGGATAGCATTTCTTCCATTATACTTTTTAGGACCTACAATAGGTCTTCATTGGCAAGTCACTTTTTCCGAACGACCGATTATTTACTTGGCAGCTTTAGGAGGAATTCTTCTCGCGCTTTTTTCTTTAAAAGAAATCGGTAAGCAACCATTTAATGGCTCAATTGTGCTTAAATACTTAAGTTTTTTCCTTCTTTTTGTCTCTATATTTTCTTTAGGAGCGAATATTTTAGGCAGATTTAGTTTGGCAAAATCTTATGCCATTATTGGAGTTGCAAGTTTTTACCGTGGCTTGGCCCTTTATCTATTTACTCAAGTAAGTTTAAAAGCTGTTTATCTCTGGATTGAAGCTAGAAAGATAGAGTCTGATGTAATTTCTACATTTTTTGATTTTCAAGAAATCCAAAAACGGATTCAAGGGTTACTCAATCTAATTGCTTTTGGCATATGGGCTTACAGTATCCTATTCTATTTGGGCTTCTTTAACCCACTTTACGATATGGTTTCTGAATTTTTACTTCAAGAACGAGTCTTGGGAAATGCAACTTTCGAATTTTCAACTATTCTCCTATTTTTTGTAATTCTAGTGATCTCTTCATTTTTAGCCAATAACATAGCCTATTTTGCTTCTATTCAGGACCAGAAATCTTCTCATTCGCGTACCAAAAGGTTAGGAAGTTCGATTCTCCTGATTCGTCTTGCTATTATTATTGTCGGATTTATGCTTGCAATGACAGCCGCTAAAATCCCTTTGGACAATATCGCCATTGTCTTGGGAGCACTCTCCGTAGGCATAGGCTTTGGTCTTCAAACGATAATAAACAACTTGGTATCTGGCATAATTCTAGCTTTTGAAAAACCCATTCAGATCGGCGACGAAATTGAAGTAGGAAACCTGAGTGGAACCGTAAAAGAAGTGGGTATTCGAGCGAGTAAAATTCAAGCCTATGATGGTTCAGAGATTATTTTACCTAATGGTGATCTGCTTTCACAAAGCCTGATCAATTGGACTTTATCAGATAAGCGACGAAGAATAGACGTGACCATTGGGGTAGCATATGACTCGGATATGGAAAAAGTAAAAACATTAATTGAGAAGGCTCTAATCCATGAAAAAATTCTTGAAAACCCGCACTCGAGAGTATTAATGCAGAACTTCGGCGATAGTTCCGTTGATTTTAGAGTGCTATTTTGGGTAGAAAGTATTGATTTTTGGATCGATGTACGGGCAGAAATTATGACGGCCATTTTTGAATCTTTTCTAGAAAATGGGATCGAAATCCCCTTTCCAAAACGCGATTTATACCTCAAATCCGTTCCGTCTTCATGGAAGGAATCGACCATTCCAGCAGCTGGATCACAGGAACTCGAATCAGAAGTAGTCCCATCAAAAACAATTGAAAACAAAAAATCCTCCGAAGGATAACCTTCAGAGGATCAATTAACAAGAACTTCAAAATGCTGTATTAAGCTCTTTTGACGTTGACAGCATTAGGCCCTTTATTACCATCTTTGACTTCGTATGTAACTTTGTCGTTCTGGGCAATTTGGTCTAATAATCCTGTTGCGTGTACGAAAACTTCGCTTTGAGTGTCGTCGTCTACGATAAATCCGAATCCTTTGGCTTCATTGTAAAATTTTACTGTTCCGGTAGACATAATAATTTGTTTGAAATAATAAATAACTGCTCTAAAAGTAAAGATTAGGATAAATAAAACAAAATAATCATCGCTAAATTGATGGTATGAGGAAAATTATATTGCTTAGACATGCCAAATCTTCCTGGGATGATTACAATTTACGAGACCATGATAGGCCACTCGGACCAAGGGGTTGGAGAGATATGCCGATGATGGCAAAACGTTTGAAAACAAAGGCAATATATCCAGAACGCATCTTATCCTCGACTGCGCTGAGGGCGAAGCAAACCGCAGAAATCGTCCTAAAGGAGCTAGGATTAGCTGATTCGCTGATGATCATCACAGAAAATCTTTATCACGCTTCAGCTTCAACAATTCTCAATGAGATCAAAAAGCAACCTGATCATGTGGAGACACTGTTTTTGGTAGGGCACAATCCTGGATTCAATGATTTCATTGAACTACTTGGTGGAGCCATTCACAATCTTCCCACTTCAGGACAATATGGATTCAAAGCTGCTATTGATTCTTGGAAAGAACTTGATACAGGTAATGCTCAGACTTGGTTTATTGATTATCCTAAAAAATAATTCTAGGGCAAATCATAATTCCGCACATCCTGATTTACGGAATCAAACTTGTCAGGATTAGCTAATAAATAGCCGATTTTTTTTGCGACTTCGGCTCCTGAAGAGAGCTTGCCCTCAGATTTATACATTTTGAAACGGTCAATTGCTGGAAAATCCTCCGCTGCAGATTCCCTAATCTTAGTTTGCATTGCCGTATCAATGATCCCGGGAGCCAAGCTAAAAAACCGAATTCCAGTTTCTTCATTCTCTTTTTGGCAGACACCAGTGAACATGGCCAGTCCAGCCTTTGAGCTGCAGTAGCCTGACCAACCTTCCAGTGGTTTATGCGCAGCACCTGAGCTGATATTGCAGACAATTTTAATCGAATTGACATTATCATATCTCGAGATAAAAGCATTCGTCAACATTGCTGGAGCAAGCATATTTAGATTAAAAAGTGCCTGAAATCGTTTCGGATTCAATTGACCAACTCGCTTAATCTCACCAATGGAGCCAGCATTATTGACCAAAATAATTTCTTCGAACTGTCCAATTGGGAAAATTGAATCAAGATGATTCTCCACCAAATCCAAATCAGCTAAATCTAGACTTAACTCCTTCAGTCTTGGTGACTGAAGCCCTAGAATATTCCTAGAAATCCCAATGATTTCAAAATTTTCCTTTTGAAGAAACAAATCCAATAATGCCTTGCCTAATCCTTGGCTGTGTCCTGTAAGAATGAGAAGTGATTTAGTCATAACGCAAAAAGGGCATCTGAGAGATGCCCTTTGATTTAAAGTATGTATTGAGAAAGATCTCGATTTTTCACGAGTGAGCTTAGTCGATCCTCCACCATTTCTTTCGTGATCATGATTTTCGAATTAGCCTGAATGGTATCTGGCACATCAAATAAATAGTCATTAAGCAAATGACTCATCACCGTGTGGAGTCTTCTAGCACCGATATTTTCCACTTCTTGATTAATCAAAAAAGCTAATCGTGCTATTTCTTCGACTGCCTCATCATTGAATTCCAAGTAAACTTCTTCCGCTTCGAATAAGGCTTGATATTGCTTGGTCAAAGCATTCTTTGGCTCACGAAGAATTCTTGAAAAATCATCCTGAGTCAGACTTTGAAGTTCCACTCGAATCGGGAATCTACCTTGAAGTTCTGGAATCAAATCAGATGGCTTAGCTACATGAAATGCCCCAGCGGCGATGAATAACACGTGATCAGTATTTACAACGCCGTACTTGGTATTTACCGCGGAGCCTTCCACGATCGGAAGTAAGTCTCGCTGTACTCCTTCACGGCTGACATCTGGACCTCCTCCACCTTTACCTGATTTAGAAGCAATTTTATCAATTTCATCGATAAAGATGATGCCATTATTCTCTGCCAATCTGATCGCTTCTTCTTTGACTTCGTCAAAATCAATCAACTTGGACATCTCCTCTTCAAGTAACACTTTTCTTGCTTCGGAGATCGTGAGTTTTCTTTTCTTAACTTTTTTGGGCATCATGTTGGATATCATATCCTGAAGACCAGCCATACTTGCGTCGTCCATCATTCCATTGCCGATCATCCCTACCCCAACCGGTGAACCTGCCTTCACATTGATTTCAATCTTGCGATCATCAAGCTCGCCATCTCGAAGCTTTTCCCGGAAACGCTCACGAGTCCGTTCATTTAAATCCTGATCATTGACTGGCTCTCCATCTTCACTTACCTCAATGGTAGCATTTCGAGTGAATCCAGCACTTTTTACAGGTGGGATCAGAATGTCTAAAATCAGTTCTTCAACAGCGTTAGTGGCTTTTTCTTTGACCTCTTCATTTTTCTGCTCACGCACCAGCGCTACCGATTGCTCGACCAGATCTCGCACCATGCTCTCCACATCTCTTCCCACATATCCTACTTCGGTGAACTTAGATGCCTCTACTTTAGTAAAGGGTGCTTGAGCTATCTTGGCTAAGCGGCGTGCAATCTCAGTCTTTCCGACTCCAGTCGAACCGATCATGAGAATGTTATTAGGCACTATATCCTTCTGGATTTCTGACTTCACCATTAGTCGGCGAATTCGGTTTCGAAGTGCAATCGCCACATTCCGCTTTGCATCATTCTGACCGATGATATATTTATCTAACTCTACTACGATTTGTCTTGGAGTTAGGCTTACGATTTTATCCATATTTAATATGTTTAATCCTCTTAGAAGAGGTTTAGAACTGTTCACCCAGCGAACAGGGTGATTAATCTTTTGAGTGAGTTTCCGGAGTAAAGCTGAATACCAGCGGTCGATCAACTTTAGATTTCAACAAAGCGATATCTAAGACCTCTTCTACTCGATCTACAAAATGAAAATCGATGCCTTTGATGTAATGGGCATCAATCTCCTCTATGTCTCGCTTATTTTTCTTACAAAGAATGATCTCTTTGATTCCTGCTCGCTTGGCAGCGAGAATTTTTTCTTTGATTCCTCCCACTGGCATTACCTTTCCAATCAGTGAAATTTCACCAGTCATTGCCACTTTGGCTTTGATTTTTCTTTGCGTAAAAACCGAAGCCATCGCAGTCAACATCGTAATTCCTGCAGAAGGACCATCTTTTGGAACTGCTCCCGCCGGCACGTGGATGTGCAGGTCATATTGATCAAATATTCGATGATCGATGCCCAAGGTTTCAGCTTTTGATTTCAAGTAAGAAAGTGCGGTCATGGCGGACTCTTTCATCACATCTCCAAGTTGGCCGGAAAGTGTCAATTTGCCCTTTCCTCTACTCAAGCTGGATTCGATAAATAGAATCTCTCCACCAACACTTGTCCAAGCAAGTCCAGTAACTACGCCAGCTACACTATTATCCTGATAGATTTCCTTATCAAAAATCTCCGAGCCTAATATCCTACGAATAGCTTCAGGGGTGATTTTCGGATCATACTCCTCCTCCATCGCCAGTGACTTGGCCACGTTTCGGACAACTTTCCCTATCACTCTTTCAAGGCTTCTGACTCCAGATTCTCGGGTGTAATCTTCAATGATTTTTACTAAAGCTTTTTTCTCAAAAGTGATCTGAGTGGCTTTCACTCCATGTTCCTTCCGTTGTTTTGGAACTAAGTGTTTTTTAGCAATCTCGACTTTTTCCTCTTGGGTATAGCCTGTCACCTCGATGATTTCCATTCTATCCCGCAGGGCTGGTTGAATATTATCCAGAGAATTTGCTGTAGCGATGAAGAGCACTTTACTCAAATCGTATTCTACTTCTAAATAATTATCTAGAAATGCAAAATTCTGCTCTGGGTCAAGAACCTCCAGAAAAGCTGAACTTGGATCACCTCTGAAGTCTGAAGAAAGCTTATCGATCTCATCCAGAACAAATACCGGATTTGAGATTTTCACCTTTTTCATATTCTGGATGATCTTGCCTGGCATTGCACCGACATAGGTTTTTCGATGTCCACGAATCTCCGCTTCATCATGAAGTCCACCGAGAGACATTCGAATATATTTTCTTCCTAAAGCGGAAGCAATTGACTTTCCTAGGGATGTTTTACCGACGCCAGGAGGTCCATAAAGGCAAAGGATTGGTCCTTTGAGATCATTTTTCAACTTCAACACCGCCAAGTATTCGATGATCCGTTCTTTGACTTTTTCTAAGCCAAAGTGATCACTATCCAAAATCTTCTTGGCATGCTTCAGATCAAAATTATCCTGAGTGTATTCATTCCAAGGCAACTCTACCATCGTTTCAGCGTAGTTGAGCGCAATAGGATATTCTGCAGCGGCAGGATTGGTTCGAAGAATTTTATTCAGCTCCTTTTCGAAGTGATTATGGACTTCCTGATTCCAAAGTTTCAAATCACCACGAGCGCGAAGATCCTCCACCTCTTTTTCCGGACCTTCTTCACCCAATTCGGTCTGAAGAACTTTCATCTGCTGACGCAGGAAATAATCTCGTTGTTGTTGATCGATATCGGTATGAACTTTCTTTTGAATCTCAGATTTCAACTCCAGCATCTGGATGTCTTTCATCATAAATTCAAGCAATAGGGTAGCTCTTTCCACACCATCATTGATTTCCAACAAGCGCTGCTTAGACTCTACAGGAGCATTAATATTGGAGGAAAGAAAATGAGTGAGAAAAGCCGTATTATCAATGTTATCTAATGCTACCTGTGCCTCACGAGGAATCTCTGGATTCAAGTGGAGAATTCGGGTAGCAGAGTCTTTTAGTGACTCTTCCAAGGCTTGAATCTTTTTTGAACTCTTCGGGAAATTTTCCTCCAGATATTCCACTTTAGCCATAAAATACGGGTCATCGGTGACCTGCTCCTTGATCTTGAATCGCTTCTTACCTTGGATAATGATGGTTGTATTTCCATCAGGCAAAACGATCATTTTGATGATTTTGGCAATGGTACCGACTTGGTAAATATCCTCCCAGCCTGGATCATCATTATTTGCATTGATCTGCGCACATACCCCAATTAGTTTATTCCCCTTCTGAGCCTTTTTTACCAAACGGATAGATCGCTGTCTTCCCACGGTAATCGGGATCACCACTCCAGGAAAAAGCACTGTATTTCTTACGGATAAAATGGGAATTTCTTCCTCATAAACCTCTTTGCCCTGATCTTCGCCATCTTCGTCAGTGATTAGCTGAATGAGGTCTCCCTCTCCGGCAAATTCACCAACCATCAAATTTTGAAATACAGAATTTTCGAATTGACTCATATAGACAGATTGACAGACATGCTGTCGTTTAGATACTAAAATAAAAGAAGAACCTTCCATAAATGAAGGTTCTCCCTAAAATGGCAAGGGCTATGCCAATAAGCGATTTGGTCAGAATGGCAGGATTTATTTATCCAATCTGATTCCTTTAAAGGTATTCAGGATCAAATTCAAAAACGAAAGGCCAGTCCTGCGAACCGAGGATGTACATACGCCCATTGATTAAAAGAAAGCTCTTTGTAAACAAAAAGCCAAAGTAGGTTTGCCGTGTTAACTCCGCATTTTTAATATCAAACTCAAAAGTTTGAGTTTCAAATTGAAAATATGCCAAATCGCCTTTTAACAAGACATTAGCCCCAGAAGGAAATCTAGTGAGTCCATCAATCCTCTTGACAAATTCCCAATCAAGCGTCGATTCATTCCACTTAAAAATCCCATAATCGTATCCCTGAGAATCTAACTTGCCTTGTCCAAGCGCTAAGGTTTGGTCTCGGTATTGAAAAGTAGAATATTTCGAGAAAAAATTGGGGGAAGATTTTTGAGCACTTTGACTCCAAGTATTGGTAGCAAAATCATAGAAAAACCTTCGGATATCGTAGGCTGAATTGATTACCAATTTTAAATCTAGGATAAGTTTTCCATTTGAAACGAACTGACCTAAAACTTCCCCATTAGTAGGAATTGGGCTTAATGGCTTGAATTGGTTAGATGCAGGATCAAATTCATAGAAAGAAGTCGAATTTTGGTAGGGAAATTCATCAAAAGTAGAAACATAGATTTTGTCACCAAATCCAACCAAAAAACCATCTTTTCCTGTAGAACCACTTAAGGAAGCCAAATTAACTACACTTCCAACAGCAGGATTAAACAAATACATGGTATTGTCAGAATAAAAATAGCCTTTCCCCGATAAAGTCACTCCATATTTTGTGTTACTCGATCGAAGTGATTGAGGCAAATCATAAGCCGGAAACATAGGTAAGCTGTACTTTACAGGAGCCGAATTAGTTGAGTTTTCTCCAAAATTATTAGCAAAAACACGAAACTCTCTATTCTGTAAAGCACCATTGGGTGAAACTGAAAACTCCACTTCAGAATCTGAAATATTTCCAAAATTAAGACGAATAGAAGGCTCACTACTCAGTAATGGTGGGATCGAAGAATAAATGGGGTTTAGGTTCTTTACTTTCGCTACAAATCCTCCCATATTTCTATCATTCAAAAAATCTTGGCCCGGCAGCAGGTCCGTATCGGCAATCTCAAAAGGTCTAACCTCATAAAACTGCTGTCTCAGCTCAATTCGAAAAAGTGGATTTTTGTCTAAGAAAAAAGTATTCGGGTCGAAGATAATATTTTGATCATCTACTCCCAGCACATTTAGTCTCGTCTCTTTTCCTGCTTGGACCAAATAGATATTCACATTCGAGGAAAATAGAAAATCGCCGGTAAACGTCCACTCAGACGCGTATTCAACTTCTTTCTTAGTAGTAAATATGGGTTTTCGGAACTTTAATGGAAGAATCAAATCATAGGCATTGTCTTGAATTACAATATTCAAGTTAAAAGCGCCCAACTCAAATGCTGCATTACGATAGGAAAAAATTTTAGGGATGATGAATTTAAATCCAGATTCAGAATAATCAAAAAATGGAACCTCCACGTCTTCGAATTTCACTTTCATCAAAAAACCTGTAGATTCTTTGAGATTAGCAGCTTCAATAGTAATCGTATCTCCGAAATACACTTCCGGATTGGAAGTTATTTTCTGAAGAATAAAATTCTTAGATCCTTTGCTTCGAAACCCTATACTTTCTGAATAAAAAACTGTTTTCTGGGTTCGGAGAAAAGAAGATACATAATAATTCCTCCCTTGGATTAAGTCCTTTTCTGCTTTTAAAGAAAAAGATTGTGGTGGCGAACTTTGTATAGAAATTTTTGGATCAGAACTAATGTCAGGTCGACTCGAAAACCCATAAACAAAACCGTACTCTAAAATCAGATCAGGACCTAGACTTTTAATCTCTGCACTAAACTCCGCACCATTTTCATCTATAATCCCAAGCTTAGGGACGGAAACAATCATTCCAGTTATTGGAGCTAGATCCTCCTCCTTGCATGCACCAAATAATAGTACCCAAAAAATATAAATGACTTTCGATACTTTCATTTACTTTAAAATTCGATCCCTATTTGAAATGATAATCCAGTTCGACTAAAACTAGAACGCTTTGCAAGAATATTGGTGGTATAGTAATCCAGGAGCAGATCAAACTGAGTTTCCGTGAAAAGTCTCATTCGATCACCGAGTGGGAAATTTGCTCCCAATTTTAATCCTGGAACAAATAGTCGATTCACACCGGTGACTACTTTTCTATTATAAATATTAGTCTTACCGCTACCAATAAGTTCTTCTGTAATGATGCCTGAGGTAGAACTAATGCTACGATACCAAGCGGCACCACTTAATCCTAGATAGACGTCTGTTTCATTATTTCGATAGAAACTGTAATTGACTGCGATTGGAATGAATATGCTAGTTTCTTGGAAATTTTCTTCAGCTCGGATGATTACAACTCCTGGGGATTCAAATCTGCTTTGATAGGTGGTATTGAGGAGTTCGACTCCAAGTCGCAAATCCAAAGAGATCCTGGGGAATTTCCGAAAGTCATGTAACCTTAGCCCACCTTGGAAGCGGTAAGAAATAGTGTTATCGAGTCCATTTTTTTGATCTTTTTCGACCGAGCGATCTCGTAGTGAAACAAAGCCAATCCCTGCCATCAAAATTGGAGATACTTTCAAAAAACTGATGGAATTAATATGACTAGTATAAGGTAATCCATTACACTGGTGATAGGCCTCAAAGAGCTTGACGAAATCAAGCTCTTCCATTTTAGACTTTTCAATTTGATCATTCAATTTAGTCCCACAAGTACCAGCCATTTGAATTTTAAGCGTACTTATATAGGCTTTCACATAGCGCTTGAGTTTATTGCCATCAATCTGACCTAGGGTATAAAATGCCTTAAGCTCTAATAATTTAGTCCCATTGTCCATGAAGTATCTATTATTATAAAAATTCAGTTGCAATTCACCGGATACTAAAATTTGAACAAACTTGGACTCAACTTCCCCAGGAACAGTTTTAGTCATGAAAAATCTAGAATTTGCTAATCCAAAGGCTTTGAGATCTTTTGGATAATAAGTGGATGTCTGCCCATCTACCATAAAAACAAGGGATTGATAGGTAGCTTCATCATATTTATTCTGGATTTTTCCAAAAATTTTTACCCCTGAAGGCATTACGATAAAATCCTCGAGAATGCCGTTCATCGGGTTAATGTTGTCGTAAAGAAACTTATCAAGAAATCCGCTTTGAGCCTGAATCCTAGTGGATAAAAGAAGGAATACCATCAGAATCCCCAAGAAAGTTTTGTTGCCCATATATGAATTTGAAAGAGTACATAGTTAAGTAAAAGAGTTGAACTAATTGCGTAAAGAATAGTAAATAGTTTGAAAAAATAATCAAGTTCAGAAAATGAGATTACACAAAAAAAGCCAAATCAAATGACTTGGCTTTTTTTGTGTGGGAATAAAGAAAGAAATTAATCTCCCGTAAATATCTTCAAAATATCATTTCCGATCGCAAAAACCATCAAGGCAAGCAAGACGACCATGCCTACTTTTTGTGCATTTTCAAGGAATCTGTCTGATGGGGCTCGACCTGAGATCATTTCGTAAAGCAAGAAGATCACATGTCCCCCATCCAAAGCAGGTATTGGAAGTAAATTCATAAAAGCTAAGATCATTGAAATCAAACCTGTAATACCCCAGAATTTGGTCCAGTCCCAAGTATCTCCATAGATCTTCGCCATTCCAATAGGCCCAGATACATTTCGGGTAGAAACTTCACCCGTGAACATTTTACCTAAGGCTTTTGCATTGATGATTACTACGCTGAAAGCTCGGTTAGTACCCTTTGCGACAGCTTCTCCAAATCCATATTCTCTCCGAACAGGCTCTATCAATGGCATCACTGCGATATCAATCGTACCTCTTTCGGTGACTGCTACTAGTGTGGAAGTAGTGTCCCCACCATGAAGAAGCGTGATTTCTGCTTCCTGACTTTTAAGCTTGGCCAATTCCGTCTGCAACTCATCAAAATAAGTCACTGAATTTCCATTGACTGCCAAGATCCTATCTTCAAGAGCAATCCCAGCTTTCGCTGCCGCACCACCCTCATCGATTACTGACAATTGGAAAGGATATCGAATATCCACGAAGCTATTTAATGCTTCCTGACTGTTAAATGAATTGATAAATCCACGAGGAATATCAATCTGCATCTGCTTGCCTGCTCGCTCAATGGTATAAAACCCATTTTCGCTCAACAGAGCAGAACCGCTGCTCAAATCATTGATAGAAGTATAGGCCTCACCATTGATATCCAGTATTTTGTCTCCTGTTTGGAAGCCTATTGATTGACCTATTTCACGTGCTACTATTCCGTTTTCGATAACTTGATCCCGAGAAAAATAAGTTTCGCCGTTCTGGTAAACCAAGAAAACGAAGATGATAATACCGGTAATCACATTGACAATAATCCCGCCCAGCATCACGATCAGACGCTGCCATGCTGGCTTGGATCTGAACTCCCAAGGTTGAGGTTCGGCCGACATTTGATTCGAATCCATAGATTCATCGATCATCCCTGAGATCTTTACAAATCCCCCGAGTGGAATCGCACCAATCGAATATTCAGTCTCTCCCCATTGGAATCCGGCGATTTTTGGAGGAAAGCCGATAGAAAATTTTTCAACTCGCATGCCAAACATCTTGGCGGTAAGTAAGTGACCCAACTCATGCAATCCTACCAGAATCGACAATCCCAGTAGCAATTGGCCCACCATAATTAAAGTATCCATTATTTATTCTTTTGTATTAGTTCTTGTGTTATTTCTCTTACCCTCAAATCTGTGGCAACGTAATCTTCTAGACTTGGGTGTGCAATAAACTCAGCTTTCGCTAAAGTTTCTGCAATCAAATCTGACATTTCAAGGAATCCTACTTCTTCTCTTAAAAAAGCAGCAACGGCTATTTCATTAGAAGCGTTCAAAATGCAAGGAGCATTGCCGCCCATGGCCAACGCATCAAATGCTAATTGAAGGTTCCTAAAGGTTTTTTTGTCCGGTTGCTCAAAAGTCAGATTAGGATAATTTAAGAAATCAAATCGCTCAAAATCATTTTTTAATCGATCAGGAAAACTCAAAGCGAACTGAATCGGGATACGCATATCCGGCAGGCCAAGTTGTGCTTTAAGTGATCCGTCCTCAAACTGAACAAGTGAATGGATGATACTTTGCGGATGGACTACGACGTCGATTTGCTCAGTCCTCAACCCAAACAACCATTTCGCTTCAATTACCTCCAGGCCTTTGTTCATCAGTGAGGCTGAATCTATGGTAATCTTGGCCCCCATTTCCCAGTTGGGATGTTTGAGCGCCTGAGCTTTGGTTACTGATTTCAAGAACTCTCGATCTTTCCCGCGGAAAGGTCCTCCGGATGCCGTAAGGATTATTTTCTCGATTGGATTGTGAAATTCACCAATCAAACATTGAAAAATCGCGGAATGCTCTGAGTCCACCGGGAAGATATTTACTCCATTCGCTTTGGCTAAAGCAGTGATGATTTCACCAGCCACTACCAGCGTTTCTTTATTGGCTAAGGCAATTTGCTTCCCAGCTTTTATAGCATGAATGGTTGGAATCAAGCCGGAATACCCAACTAATGCAGTCAGCACCACATCGATTGTCTCCATCTCCACCACTTGAGCAATGGCCTTTTGCCCTGCAAAAACTTTGATGTCTTTTGGAATTAGGGCTTCTTTTACTTTCTGGTAAAGTGCTTCATTGCCGATGACTACAGCATTTGGAATAAATTCCAGAGCCTGCTTAATCAATAGATCTGCATTGTTTTGAGCAGTGAGTACTTCGACTTGAAAATCAGAAGAATGTTGGCGAATCACCTCTAAAGTTTGTGTACCGATACTTCCGGTACTCCCTAGGATGGCTACGCGCTTGGGTTCTGTCATGCGTTTGGGTTTTGATCAATTAAAAACCTCCACAAGTTGCAGAAGGTTTTCTTATCAGGCTGACAAAATTACAAGATGCCTAGACTTTTCCTTGTACAAATCGTCAGTTTTTACGGAATGGGATAATTTTTGCCTCAAATGAGCGTAAGACTTAAGGTTTTCATCTTAAAAAACGTGAACCCCTGAATCAAAAATCCATTTCAATCGTCCAATTAAAAAAAACAGCTTATGAATTCGACTATCAAAACTACGGGACTATCATTTATAGCAGGACTTGCAGGAGCAGCGATTTGGACTCAATTCTTTTTTACCAATCCTGAGCCTATCGCTGTTTTTGGAAACCGAAACGTTCAAAAAGAATCATACACCAGTCAATTCACCTCAGATCGAGAGACAAAACTCCAGACTAACCCATCGGTATCCTTTGTGGAAGCTTCTGAAAATAGCACCGAATCTGTCGTATTCATAAAGAACTTCTCAGGGACAGACCCTCGTCGCTACAGCATGTTTGATTATTTCTTCGGAAATGGACCTTCGCAGCAAGTGAGTACCGGCTCAGGAGTGATTATATCCCCAGATGGCTACATAGTGACTAATAATCATGTGATCGACCAAGCAGAAATCATTGAAGTGATCCACAAAAAAAGAACCTACAAAGCCCGATTGGTAGGCACTGATAAAAATACAGATATCGCAGTATTAAAGATTGAAGCAGAGAATATGCCCGCAGTGAAGCAAGGAAGTAGTCGCAATTTGAAAATTGGAGAATGGGTCTTGGCGGTGGGCAATCCATTTAATCTGACCTCTACCGTTACTGCTGGAATCGTCTCCGCAAAGGAGCGCCAAATAAATATTCTAGGAGGAGATTTCCCTTTGGAAAGCTTTATCCAAACTGATGCGCCCATCAATCCTGGAAACTCCGGTGGAGCGCTTGTAAATATAAATGGGGAACTGGTAGGGATAAATACTGCTATTCTCTCCCGAACGGGTTCTTACACCGGCTATGGCTTCGCTGTACCGGTAGATATTGCAATGAAAGTAGCAAACGACTTGATTCAATATGGAGAAGTGCAAAAAGCCATCCCAGGAATTGAAGCTGTCGAAATCACTCCCGAGCTCGCTGAAGAGATGAAGCTGAATACGTTAGACGGCGTAGTGGTGACTCACGTGGTTAAAGGGGGTGCAGCCGAAACTGCGGGAATTGCCAAAAATGATGTAATTACCAAGCTTGGCGATCAAGAGATTACCGGGATGGGGAGTTTCGAAGAAGCGCTCTCCTACTATTATCCGGGTCAAAAACTCGTCGTAAATTTCAATAGGAATGGTTCCTCCAAAGCTACTCAGCTCACCCTTCAGAATCTAGAAGGTGGTGAAGGAGTATTGAAAAGAGAGTTTTTCAATTCAGCAGTCTTGGGAGCAAGACTCGAGGCTGTGAATACCATTGAAAAGGATCGTCTTAGCATCCCATATGGCATCAAGATCACCGCACTAACCAGAGGCTACCTCCGGGATCTAGGTTTGCGGGATGGATTTGTGATTACGCTGCTCAATCGTGAAGCAGCCATCAACCCAAAATCAGTAGGTAAGTTCTTAGAGGAATTCAGCGGGAAATTGGTGATTGAAGGCGTCACTCCAAATGGCCAACCTTTTATGCAGAGCTATAATGTGAGGTAGCTATGCCTTATTAAAGAATTTTAGTACCTTCTTAAAAAGTTGCATATGAAATCTCTCCCAAAAAACTGCGAAGACTGTCTAACTGAATTTTCTTCTGCACTCGATGATTTAAGAGTCTTTATACAGCGCGCCAAGAAAGGAAATTTGACGGAGTCTCAATCACGAGAATTGATCATAAATTTTGAAGTGACGCATGAATTAGCGCTTAGGGTGATCGCCGCATATTTCAAGAAACAAGGAAAAGGCCCTTTTTCTGGTTCAAGAGATCTGACAGTTGAGGCCTTTCATGCGGACCTCATTGATGATGGCAAATCTTGGCTCGACATGGTTATCGATAGGATTCAATACAGCCCAATCTATGAGATCGATACTCAGGAGGTGTTTTTGGAGAATATTCAGAAGAAATACTTGAGATTCTTGGATCGCTTTGAAAATACGATGGAGAAAAAACTAGAAGAATAGCATCAAGATAGCTTTCTTGATTTCGCTATTAAAATCAATAAGACCTCATTTTGAATTTTTTCTTCAATTCATTTACTGAATTTCTGAATGAAGAGTCAGTTTCCATGATATCATTCACTGTTGTGATAGCGTGGATGACTGTAGAGTGATCTCGACCACCAAAATGGTAGCCAATTGATTTCAATGAGTGATTAGTAAATTCCTTACAGAAATACATCGATACTTGGCGAGCCACTACGATTTCTTTCTTTCTGGTTTTCGCCTTTAAATCTTCAATACTAATCCCGTAATATTCAGATACTGACTTCTGGATAAAATCAATCCCCACCTCGGTTTCAATATCCTTGATGATGTTTTTCATCACCGTTTTGCCGAGCTCAAGACTGATTTCGACTCTATTTAGGGAAGAATGTGCAATAAGAGAAATTAGAATTCCTTCCAATTCCCGAACATTAGTATCCACAGTATATGCCAAATATTCTACCACATCGTCTGGAATGACTATTCCTTCTGACTCCATTTTTCGTCGAATAATCGCCACTCGGGTCTCAAAATCTGGCATTTGAAGATCTGCCGTCAAACCCCATTTGAATCTAGATAGCAGTCGCTCCTCCAAACCTTTCAAATCCCGCGGGGGACAATCAGAAGTCATGATGATTTGCTTCTTGCTCTGATGCAGATGATTGAATATGTGAAAAAACATCTCTTGAGTTCTATCCTTGCCGGCTAGAAACTGAATATCATCGATGATCAACACATCCACCTGCATGTAGAAATTGGTAAAACTCTTCACATTTCCATCCTTAATGGAATCCATGAATTGATTTACAAACTTTTCAGAAGAGACATAAAGTACAAACTTATCATCTGGACCGTTTTTGATCTCGTTACCGATGGCCTGCACCAAGTGTGTTTTGCCCAAACCTACTCCACCATAAACCATGAGTGGGTTGAACGAAGTAATACCAGGCTTGGTCGCCACGGCAAAGCCTGCTGACCTTGCTAATCGATTACAATCCCCTTCGATGTAAGTCGTGAAAGTATAAGTTGGATTCAGATTGCTATTGGTGAGTGCTTCCGCATTCAGCGACTGCATCTCAAAAGGCGTTTTATGTTGCTCTTCTGGCTGACTTTTCTTTGTACCAAAATTACCCTGTGGATAGGAGACCACATAAGGTTGGTTGGAAGAGTTACCCTTATCTACCACCACTGCATATTCCAATTTCCCACCTTGTCCCAAAGTTGTTTTGATGGCAAGTTTCAATACCTGAACATAGTTGTCCTCAAGCCATTCGTAAAAAAATTGACTAGGGACCTGAATCGTGAGAATGGTCCCTTCTAATTTGACAGGATTAATAGGTTTGAACCAAGTAGAAAAGCTCTGCTCGTTGACATGCTGTTCGATAACACGTAAACATTCATTCCAAACTGCGGTAGCTTCTGAACTCATTAGAGAAGGTTTCTGAAAAACAATGACCCGTGGTGGGACCAAGGATGTCAAAATTGGAGAAAATTAAATTAAATAAAAAATCAAATTCGGCTTGAAAATGTCATATATCCACCAATCGGTCTTTTGTTATCAAATTTCTTTGAATAAGATTTTTTTTCTTCCTGAATTCCCAAGAACTATTTAATAACAGTTGATTTAGTAGGTTTTTTTGCTTTTTAGGAAGGAAAAAAAGCTGTCTGGTGAAAAGCCTTGAGCTCTCACCAAGCATTTCCACTTGATTTCTTTATTTTTGAACCAAGAATAAACTTTTTACCCAAATAAGCCAAAATGCCAAATCCAGAATTTTATCCTTTCCCCGAATCTAGTCATGCCGAATGGCTGGAGCAAATCAAAAAAGATTTAAAAGGGAAAGTCGATGAATCTACATTAAAGTCAGTGCTTTGGGATGAGATTCAGATAGCGCCTATATACAGTTTTGAACAAAGACAGCGCAACCCCAATCCCATGCGATTCAATTCGGAGTCAAAACTCCCAGGCCTTCCACCTCGAATCTGGTCCAACGTCGTGTCCCCACGTACTGGAGATGAAAAAACAATCAATGCCGAAATTCTAGAGGTCTTACAGCTAGGAGCGGAGGGTTTAGTGCTTCATTTGAATGGCACCGAGGATTTAAATTTGATTTTGAAAGGTGTTTTCACCGCCTATATCCCCCTTTATTTCTTGCCTCTGGGAGAAGCCAGACCAGTCCTGATCCAAGTCAAAAACTGGGTTGAATCCCGACAGCTGACACCGGAAATGCTCCATGGTGCAATCCTTTGGTCTCCGACAGGAGAACTTTTTAAAGGGAAAACCGACCTCAAAGAACAAATATCTTTAGCAGCAGGATTGATTTCAGATTATAAATCTTTTCCAGACTTTCATCCTATCACCATCGATTTTGCCCGCTATTCGAATGCAGGAGGTACAGGTATCCAGGAATTAACCTTTGGCTTGGGTGAGTTAATCGAAATCTTAGACCTTTTCATTCAACAGGGAATTTCTGCAGACCAAGCGGTCGGAAAGATTGCATTTCATACTGCTATCGGAGAAAATCACTTTCCGGAAATCGCCAAAATGAAAACGATCCGATCCCTTTTGATGGATTTGATTTCAAATCTGGGTGGGAATCTAGAATCCGAAGCCATACACCTACTGGCATCTACCAGTGACTGGAGTAAATCTTCACTCGATCCGAACACTTCGCTTATCCGTCAGACCTATGAAGCCATGGCGGCGGTCATGGGCGGCTGTAATTCACTTTGGGTAAAACCTATCCTAGGTCAAGGCACTGATGTGCTTTCCAAACGGATCTCAAGAAATGTGTCCACCATTCTTAGCGAAGAGAGCTTTTTGAATAAAGTGCTAGACCCCGGCGCAGGATCTTATTATCTCCAAAATCTCCAAAAAGAAATCACTGACCTAGTCCTGAAGCAACTGGAAATCTTAGAAAACGATGGAGGCTGGACTGCTAATTTCATGAATCGAACTATTCATACTCAAATCAAAAAAACAGCTACCAAAACACAAAGGGCGGTGCTCGAAAAGCGAAAAATACTAGTTGGGGTAAATAGCTATGAACTCAAAAATGAAGAGTCCTTGAAACAGAGTCCCTCAAATACAGCATATGAGGATTACGAATTACGGCCAAGTAGAGCAGGCTATTTAGTAGAAACTGAAAAATCGAATCAGCTATGAGACCAGACTTTAAAAATTGGAAAAGTGCTGCCACAAACAAGCTTGATTCTTTAAAGGGATTAGAATGGGAAACCGCAGAACAAATCAATGTTCCGCCCATATTGAATCAAGAATCTGTTGCCCATATCGGCCATTTGAAATTCATCGCAGGCAAGGCTCCCTACCTACGCGGTCCTTACAGCACCATGTATGTGCAGCGGCCTTGGACGATACGGCAATATGCAGGATTTTCTACAGCAGAAGAATCAAATGCCTTTTATCGGAAAAACCTCGCCGGAGGCCAGAAGGGACTTTCTGTAGCTTTTGATTTAGCCACCCACCGGGGTTATGATTCCGATCATCCGCGAGTAGTCGGGGACGTCGGAAAAGCAGGCGTAGCCATCGATTCGGTCGAGGATATGAAAATCCTTTTTGATCAGATTCCACTTGATGAGATGTCCGTATCGATGACAATGAATGGGGCGGTTATTCCAATATTAGCTTTTTATATCGTAGCAGCGGAAGAACAGGGCGTTTCACCTGAACTGTTGAGTGGTACAATTCAGAATGATATTCTGAAAGAGTTTATGGTGCGGAATACCTACATCTATCCTCCGCAGCCATCGATGCGAATCATTGCAGATATCTTCGAGTTTACGGCTCAGAAAATGCCAAAATTCAATTCGATTTCCATTTCCGGCTATCACATGCAAGAAGCTGGAGCCACAGCAGATATTGAGTTGGCATACACCCTTGCCGACGGTTTAGAATATTTGAGAACTGGGATCAAAGCAGGATTGGATATTGATGATTTTGCACCTAGAATTTCTTTCTTCTGGGCTATTGGCATGAATTATTTTATGGAAATAGCCAAAATGCGTGCAGGAAGATTGCTTTGGGCAAAAATCGTGAAGCAATTTGAACCCAAATCTGATAAATCCTTGATGCTTCGTACCCATTGCCAAACTTCAGGCTGGTCGCTTACCGAGCAGGATCCATTCAATAATGTGACTCGAACAGCCATCGAAGCACTTGCTGCCGTGATGGGACATACGCAATCTTTACACACCAATTCATTGGATGAAGCGATTGCCTTACCCACTGACTTTTCGGCCAGAATCGCCAGAAATACGCAGTTGGTGCTCCAAAAAGAAACAGGAGTAACTGCCACTGTAGATCCTTGGGGAGGCTCCTATTACGTGGAATATTTGACAGATCAACTGGTCGAACGCGCTTGGTCGCTGATTGAAGAAGTGGAAGAGTTGGGTGGCATGGCAAAAGCAATTGAGGCTGGACTTCCAAAGCTTCGGATCGAGGAGGCTGCTGCCAAAAAACAGGCAAGAATAGACAGTGGAAAAGATGTGATCGTAGGAGTCAATCGCTACCAAGTAGATGAGGAATCCACTATAGAAGTCCGGGATGTTGACAATCAAGCGGTACGAGAATCCCAATTGATTCGATTGAAGTCCTTGAAATCGACTAGAAATAACCTTGAAGTAAAAGCTTGCTTAGAAGCTCTAACAGCTTCAGCTAAGTCAGGCCAAGGCAATTTGTTAGATTTGGCGATCCAGGCAGCTCGGAATAGAGCTACTTTAGGTGAAATCTCGATGGCGATTGAGGAAGCATTTGGAAGACATCAAGCAAAAACTCAATCCATCTCAGGTGTGTATGCATTAGCTATGAAAGACCAAGAATCCTTTAAAAAAGCCGCTGAGCTTTCGGATCAATTTGCAAAAATAGAGGGGAGACGTCCGCGGATTATGATTGCTAAAATGGGCCAAGATGGTCATGACCGTGGCGCAAAAGTCATCGCAACAGGATTTGCAGATCTGGGATTTGATGTGGATATCGGGCCACTTTTTCAGACTCCAGAAGAAGTCGCTGCTCAGGCCATTGAAAATGATGTACATATCGTAGGTGCTTCCTCTTTGGCTGCAGGCCATAAAACGCTGGTCCCCCAGTTAATCCAAGAATTAAAAAACCTTGGAAGAGCGGATATAATGGTCGTTGCAGGAGGTGTGATACCTGCGAAAGATTACCAATTCATGTATGACTCTGGAGTTACGGCAATTTTTGGACCTGGCACAGTGCTTTCCGAAGCAGCTTGTACGGTTTTAGAAAAATTAATGGAGGAGTGATCTAGCTAGGTCTATTTCAAAAACAGTCGGACATCAAATTCAAACTTGGTAACTGAATTGATTTCTACTTCATTAAATCTTCTGTGAACTGGATTTATCAAAAAATTAAACTCACCCTGAACTGCCAACGAAGGTAGTTTAAATACCAAAAACTCATTTTCTAGAATTAACTCATCTCCAATCTCTTGAGTGGAATGCGGGATGGATTTCCAGTCGAAGGGCATATCTGAAATTTCGATTTCTTTCACTGCAACTGAATCAGGAATAATAATCTCAACGATTTCATAATCCGTCGGAATATTTCCCAGCGGTGTATGGACGGCGATTTCAGCAGTGCACAGTGCTCTGGATTGGCTGGAGTAGAGCACTGCTTTACTTCTGCTATTCCATCGACCCCCTGCTAATCCCGACCCTTTTCCTGACAAATCGTAAGCGGACTTAACTTTTGCTAAGACGGAAAAGTCTCATGCCAAGACCTCATATTCGATTCTAGTCAGCTCGTCTTTCAAAAGCGTAATTCCAAAACTATTGCCCAAAAAAGATTTTGGCACTAAATCCCCTAAAGCTAAACAAGGCGTTTCAAGCCAATCCTGAAATTTTGACTTGCTCCCGAGGACTTGCACTCCCCTCTTTTGAAGTAGCGCTATTTCGATTATCTTTTCTGATTGCAAAGAATCAAATGATTTTTGTTCCTTTTGGTATCGTTGCATCGTGCGCTCAGAGATTTGCAAAAATTCTGACCATTCTGAAGCTGAAAATGCGCTCTTTGAAGCGATCTTACTAAAATCATCAAATGAAACCCCTTGTCTCACAAGCGCTATGATGTCGTTTATAAACTTATCATCAGTAGTATTATAGGCTACTTCAGGATCAAAAATGGTAAATTGAGTCATGGGGAACTAGACAGATTAATACAACTGTCATAAATTTGACGTCAAATGTTCAGATTCGTTTCGATCCTTCATTTTTTTTCCTCAAAATAAATTATCCTTTATGTCATTGAGATATTGTTGTCTTCTTCTTTTGCCTTTTTTCACTGCATGCAATTCACCTAAAAACCCCAACAAAGAAGTGCTTGCCGACCAAATGGAAAAGCATCTCAAAACCGAGGTTTTGGACAAATGGTATCCCCAGGCGATTGATTCGGCAGATGGTGGCTATTTCAGTGCTTTCACTTATGACTTCAAGCTTGCAAAAAATCAGGATAAAATGATCGTCACTCAGGCCCGACATACTTGGACTAATGCGAAGGCGGCTATTCGATATCCGGAAATTAAGTACTTCAAGGATGGTGCAAAGCACGGATTTGAATTCTTGAGGGATCGCCTTTGGGACAAGGAAAAAGGAGGTTTTTTCTGGCTGGTGGACAAGCAGGGTAACGTCAAAGATGACTCGACCAAAACAGCTTATGGAAATGCTTTTGGGATTTTTGGCTTGGCGGCCTATTACGAACAGTCGGGAGATCCTGAGGGATTAGAACTGGCTAAAAAAGCTTTTTACTGGTTGGATTCTAATGCGCACGACCCGATACACAAAGGCTACTTCCAGCATTTGGAGCGGAATGGTAAACCTCGGGTTAGGCTGATAGGAACCCCTTCAACTTCCGACTTGGAATACAAAGATCAAAACAGCTCGATCCATATTTTAGAAGCATTTTCCGAGCTTTATCGAGTTTGGCCAGATCCACTTCTGAGGGTACGATTGGAAGAAATGCTTTTCCTGATCAGAGATCAAATTGTCACAGAAAAAGGCTTCCTCACCTTATTCCTTTATCCAGATTGGTCGCCGGTTACTTTTGCAGATTCAGCAGAAGTAGTGATAGAGGCGCATCATTTACTTGACCATGTCTCTTTCGGGCATGATGTAGAAACGGCATTTTTGATGCTGGAGGCATCTCATATATTAGGATTAGAAAATGACGCTACTACGCATCGAATCGCAAAAAAAATGGTAGATCACGCTTTGGACCAAGGTTGGGATGAAGAGCTAGGTGGATTCTATGATGAGGGCTTTTATTTCAAAGATGGTTTTCGAGTCACGCACGACACCAAAAACTGGTGGGCTCAGGCAGAAGGAATGAATGCCCTACTTCTGATGTCCGACTTATATCCAGAAGACGAGCGAAATTACTATGAAAAGTTTGGGAAACTTTGGAACTATACTGATATCTATTTGATCGACCATAAATTTGGTGACTGGTATTCTGGTGGTCTGGATAAACAACCAAAGCTGCGGTATTCCGACAAAGGGAATATCTGGAAAAGCGTTTACCATCACTATCGATCCTTAGATGCGGTGATTGAGCGGCTAAGGGGTAAATCTAAATTGAAGGCCAATCTCCCTTGATTTTGAAAGTGAATTATCCGAAAATCTCCCAATTTCCGTTAGATTTTCGTTAGCCCATATTTTTGTCTAGCCTAACGATATTTCTTCGATCAGGACTTGACCACTCATTGTAGCTGAATAATCACTTCATATCCAGCTTTTGGAAAAATGGGGAATTGATTAATATCCTCTGCGAAAACTTCTTGCGCTTTGTGCTAATTAGTTTTTCATAAACAAGCCCCTAGAAAGGGGCTTAAGGTTAGAAGTCAAAAAGCTTCTCAATAAATGATTCTTTCTTTTTCTTATAATATGGTGAATGATGACCCTGAGTAGAATACCCTTGCTTGGCATCTGAATTCCCAAATAATCCAGATAAGGAAGTCCCCTCTTTTGCCGAAGAGGCAGTTCGGCCAATAATTTTATCCAACTCACCTCGATCCAGCCATACGCCTCGGCAGTCAGGGCAGTAGTCTATTTCTACATCGTTTCGCTGTGTCATGTGTAGTTTGATGTTGCAGTTAGGGCAGTTCATACTAGATTAATTTATGATTTTTTCGAGTTGTTGAATTTTTTCAATTGCAATTGAATCCAGCTTGTTGGTAGATTTTTGTAAGAGTGAATCAATTCTTTCCAATTGCAAGGCTTCTTTATTAATCAAGGAATCAAGTTGGACCACCTTTTCTAATTCAGTATTGATAAGAGAATCAAGCTTTTCTGCTTTGTCGGTGATTAGGTTGATTTTATTTTCAAGTTTGTCAATAGCATCTCCACAAGAGGTGGCAAATACAATTAAACCCAATGAGAAAATCCAATTAAATGGTTTGCGTAGCATTACAGTTCCGTTTGATGGAAATACGCAACCATTTTCTTAAGGTTATGGGCGATAAATCATCTTCCAAATCGGTAGAATCAGCCGCTTCTTAAAGAGGTTGGCAGCATGAGTTTTACACTACTTTAATTTTTATTACCAGATTTATTAAAATATTATTCTGATTACAGCGGTAAATTTTATAGCAATCCAAACTTTATTTTATGGAATCCTGAATCTTAAATTTTTAAAAAATTAACTTTCATGTATGTCCGCATTTGCACCAGTAAAAGACAAAAAGCTTTCAATATATGGTAAACACTAGCATTGCCAGTACTTCTACATAATGCTATCGGGACGTCATCGACCTGCCTCGCCTTGGCGGGCCTGCCTCGCCTTGGCGGGCCTTCCCGTCAGTTAAGCAAAGAAAAAGAAGTTACCGGCATAATTGCGGATAATCATATTGCCTTTTTATCAATCAGTAAATCAGCACAGCCTTGCTGTTTTCACAGATCACTCCACTTGGTCTAGCCACCAATGTGCAGTCTGACACAACTCCATTTCGTTTATTGTAGTCAGCCTGCAGAGCGGTATAGTTATTCACCAATTCTAAAAACCGCTTCTCATCTATTTTTCTTGAATAGGCAATATAGCTCATGGGTCCTCCGCAGGGTTTACTTCCAATCGGGGTAAATGCCCAATCACTTGAATTGGTGCAGTTTTGTGAAGTAGCCAGCTGATTGATTTCAATCCATAATTGATCCAAGGCGATTGGAGATGCATCTCCTCCCCCTTCTTCAGTAGAAAGATTGCAACTCATGAATAAAAGGAATGCGGAAAAAAGTAAGGCGTTTTTCATAAGATGCTGATTCAAAAAGTGAAACGACTAACCCAAAGCCAAGTTTCAAATTAGTTAAAGATTTTAATTTTTTGAATAAACAATCTTCCCATCTACCAGCGTTATTTCCACCACTACCTGATGAATTTCCATCGGATCTATCGTAAACAAATCATTGGATAAAACGACCAAATCTGCCAGATAACCTTCCTTCAAAAGCCCTTTTCGATCTTCTTCAAAGGAAGAAAATGCTCCCATAGAAGTATAAGCTTTCATGGCTTCGAAGATGCTGATTCGCTCCTGAGGAATCCAGCCACTTTCTGGATATCCTTTAGGATTTCTTCTATTGACAGCATCGTGTATTCCCCGAATGGGATTCAAGCTGATGCAAGCTGGCCAGTCACTGCTGAAAACCAATTGGGCATCTGCATCCAAAAGAGACCTCCAGGCAAATGAATAAGGCAATCGCTCCTCTCCGACAGCTTTTGACCAGACTGTAGTCGTACCCGGCTCTGCATGAATCGGCTCCATACTTGGAAGAATTCCAGCTTTAGCAAAACGTGGGATATCTTCAGGATTGATCGTCTCGATATGCTCGATTCGGTGTCGTTTTCCATTAGAATTATTTTCCAACATCGCTTTTTCGTAAGCATTTAAAACTTCCCGTACGCCACGATCTCCAATGGCATGCGTGTATAATCTAAAGCCTTTGGCATCCAATATTTTCACCAAATCCTGATAGCGATCGATAGAAAAATTTAATTGTCCCAAAGCCAAAGGATCAGTTGCCGGCAGATCCGCATAAGGTGCCAGCATCGCTCCCGTATGCCCTTCGATCACGCCATCGATCATGAATTTGATGGCATCGGCACGAATCCAAGGATTGGCAACACCCACACTATCTTTCAGAAATTTAAATCGCTCGATTTGACTTTCGGGGATCATTTCTGAAACAGAAAAAGCTGCCGCATACCGCAAGGTAAGTTCCCCATTATCATAAAGTTTTTGGAACAAGCGAAGGTCATTTTCTGATCCAGAGGCATTTTGAACTGAGGTGATTCCCAGAGAGGCCGCATACTTTAAGCCTTTTCGGAGTCCATTCAATTGATCCTCAAAGCTATCATCGGGGACAAGATCACCAACTAGCCACGCCGCATCTTCCTTCAAGGCACCCGTTGGTTTTCCATTTTCGTCTTTGACCAGGTCTCCAAATCCACTGAAAGAAGTGCTTTCGTCAATTCCAGCGAGCTCAAGCGCCTTTGGATTGGCATAGGCCGAATGACCATCGTAGGCACGGATAAAAACCGGTCGATCGATATCCAAATCCTTCATGGTATTATGGTCAGGCAAGCCTGATTCAAAAAAAGTATATTGCCAGCCTCGACCGGTGATCCATTCCTTCTCTGGATTGTCAGCGATAAATTTCAAGGTACTTGCAATGGCAGCATCAAATGTTTCAGCACCTGATAATTCTACTTGGGTCAAGCCCATTGACCCTCCCAAAAAGTGAATATGTGCATCGTTGAATCCTGCTGTAACCAACTTCCCATCCAAATCCAAAACTTGTGTTTCTGATCCTGCCAAATCCATAATTGATTTAGAATCTCCAGTGGCAATGATCAGACTGTCACGAATGGCGATTGCCTCTACAAAGGAGTTTTCAGATTCCCCGGTCCAAATCTTGGCATTGTGAAGGATAAGTGTGGGTGGTTTTTCTGTCGGCTTGCATTGGAAAAACAAGAGTCCAGAAAGGAAGAGAAGTAGAAAGTTTCGCATGGATAAAATTAATCAATTGTCACTAGTCGGGAGCATATTTCGAATCGCCGAGATTTGCCAGCTCTTTTTATTCCTTACCACTACGAAGCTGCTCCACATCTTTCGCATGGTTTGATCTGGGTTGGTGATGATGTAGCGTGCGTCTACTAATGCTGCGTTTTCAGAGAGAAATTTGATTTTCTCTACTGTAAGTTTTCGATCACCTGGATTACTAGAAGAACTATTGAGCATGCCTTTTACAGCTGCATCCATTCCATTTCGCCACTCCCCCGAGGAGACGAGTTGATCTACATCCACAGTTAAAATTTGTCTCAATAAAACGGTATCTCGATTGTCTCGAGCAGATGAGTATTGGTTAATCAAATGCAAAATCTCATTAGAATCTGCTTTTTGCTTTTCTGAAGTCTGGGCAAATCCTATTTTAGCAAACCCGATGAATAGGATGAAGGGAATTAGGAATAATTTCATGATTGAAGGCAATTAATTGGCTTCAAAATAACACTTTTCTGACAAAGTGACGAATGGCTAGGCTTGGAAAAAGTTAGGGAATTTATATAAAACCGCCCAATTAATGTAAATTGCGCCGGTCAACCAGCCTAATTAATATAAATTGCGCCGGTCGGCCAGCCTAATTAACATCTTTGATTTTTTGGCGCAATTCAGCACAAAAAAACCACCCGTCGCCAGGTGGTTCTTTAATCTTATTTCTCTACTTCAAAATCTTGATACTAACGTCTTCCTACTTAGCTCAGACTACATCCTCTCCTCTCAACTTCACCACTGCACCCTCCAAAATATCTCCGATTCGGATTTGGCAGGATAGTCTAGAAGTAGGAAAGAATTCCGGCAGGTTTTCCAATTGGTCCAATTCTGTATCGGTTGCTTCACCAAGTCCATCTTTACCTTCCAAAATCTCCACATGACAAGTGGCACAAAGCGCCATTCCGCCACAGGTGGCCAATACCGGATATTCATAAGCTTTGAGAATTTCCATCAGACTCAAACCCATATCATCTGGAGCCTCGCACTCTTGGCGATTGCCTTCCTGATCTTCTACTGTGAAATTTACCATGGCGCAAAAATAGAATTAAAATGCATTTACCCCATTCACTGTCGTGTATTTGAAGCTTAATTTTTGATCTGGGTATACGTATTTGAAAGCGGAATGCATCATGATTGCTGCTTCATGGAAACCACACAAGATCAATTTCAATTTACCTGGGTAAGTATTGATATCTCCTATGGCGTAGATTCGCTCAACTCCTGTAGAATAATCGCGCGTATCCACTTCAATTGCATTCTTATCAATACTCAATCCCCAATCAGCAATCGGGCCGAGCTTTGGACTCAAACCAAAAAGTGGGATCAAATAATCCGCCTCAAGTTTAATTTCTTCCTTTGATTTACCTTCTAAAATCACGGTATCCAATTTTCCATTTCCATTGACTTCTTTCAAATTTGCAGAAAGGATCAGGTCAATTTTACCTTGATTAGCCAAGTCGAATACCTTTGCAGCCGAATCTGGCGTACCTCGGAAGGTTTCATTTCGGTGGACTAAAGTGACACGAGAAGATACTTTTGCTAAGTAAATCGCCCAGTCCAAGGCAGAATCACCGCCTCCAGCAATTACTACTTTTTTGTCACGAAATGTTTCAGGGTTTTTTACCATGTAAGTGATGCCTTTTCCCTCAAATTTCTCAAGGTTCTCAAGCACAGGCTTTCTAGGTTCAAAACATCCCAGTCCGCCCGCAATGATTATCACCTTCGCATGAATGTGAGTTTTATCACTAGTTGTGACAATGAATGACCCATCTTCCTGCTTATCCAAATGCTCCACTCGCTCTCCTAGTGTGAACGTAGGCTTGAAAGGTTTCGCCTGCTCCATGAGATTATCTACCAAATCCTGAGCTTTTACCTCAGGATATCCCGGAATATCATAAATCGGCTTTTGAGGATAAATCTCAGACAGCTGTCCACCTATTTGTGGTAAGGCATCGATCAAATGACAACGCATCTTAAGCAATCCTGCTTCAAATACTGCAAATAGGGCAACTGGCCCGGCTCCGATAATACAAAGATCTGTGTGAATCATTCGCTTAAATTTTATTGGGAAAACCCTGAAAACTCAATTTTGTTCGTGTAATTATTATTCGTGCACTAACCTTATTCTTCCAATTCCTGTCCGCCAAGATTTTGGTAAATGGTATCTAAGATTCGTTTGAACTCTTGGAAATCCTGATCAGAAAGATTTTCCCAAGCTTTTTCACGAATCTCAAGAATTTGAGGGCGAAGAGCAGTCACCTTTGCTACTCCCGTTGCAGTGAGGTGCAATTGGAAACTTCGACGATCCATCGGATGCGGCACCCGCTCGACATATCCCTTTTTGCAAAGCAAATCCAAAATGCGAGTCAAAGTCGGATGATCCTTGAAAACCAAATTGGCTAATTCGGTTTGACTCAAATGACCATTCTCTGAAAGATTTTTCAAGACTAACCATTGATCAACCGTCACATCAAAATCTCCGGACTTGAACTGCTGCTGTGCATATTGCTTCACCTTGCGCGCAGTGCGATCTAAGAGAAACGAATATCTGGCAAATTGTTCTTGTGTCATACCAATAATTAGTATGACAAATATATAAATAATCTTTATTGATACGATAAGAAAGCTAAAATCAAAGCTTTGAATGATTCAATCATTTCTTCAATTTCCCGCATCCCCTCATATTAGGCCGCAAAATTTTAATTGATTGGGGTGGGATTATTCTTTAGTACTGTGCGAATCTGTGCTGATCTGTGAGAACTTTTCTGATCCTTAATTTTTCTGTAAATAGGCTATCAAGTCTCCGATCCGATGAAATTCCCTTTCCGCATAGGTCAAGGTAAAATCTCCATCCGAAACAAAAATCGGCAACTCCAATTTATTAATTACAGCTTTCTCCAAAGCCTTTCTGACCCAAAAACCGATGACTTGATTGCCTGTGATTACTATTTCAGAAGCAGGCTTTTTCTGCTCTATTTTCCCTTTTTCAATATTAAAGCGAAACTCATCTCCAGGCAGCAATCGGTCAAGCTGACCCAAAACTACCAAGTCTTCGGGAAGCCCGGATACTAGCGGGAAAGTATTGCTGAGCAATAAAAGTCTATCAGCAGTCTCTAGAGCAATCTCCAAATCATGAGTCACCACTAAAATTGATTTTTGCTGCTTGGTAGCAATATCCCGTAGCAAATGCATAATCTGATAGCGATTGACCAAATCCAAATGTGCCGTCGGCTCATCCAAAACCATCACTTTACCATCTTGTGCCAAAGCTCTTGCGATCATCGCTTTTTGACGCTGACCATCTGAAATCTCTGAAAGTCGCTCGTCTTTTAACTCTTCCGTTTTGGTAAGATAAAGTGCATTTTCGATCAGATCACGATCGTGCAAATCTAATCTCCCTGTCCATCCCGTGTGAGGAATTCTCCCCAATGCCACCAATTGTCCTACAGTCATATTCCCGGGAAGTACTGGTTCGGAAAGCACCACAGACAATGCTTTGGAAAGCTCAGCATTGGAGAAATTTTGAATATTCCTCTCGTTCAGCGTCAATTCGCCATCCCAAGGTTTCAGTTGACCAAGAATGGCTTTAATCAAAGTCGATTTACCAACCCCATTTGGCCCGAGAAGGCAGGTTAATTCATTTTCAAAAAGTTGGAAGCTAAGATTTTCAAGCACTGCTTTTTTTGGCTTCCGATTGGAATAGCCCAAAGTCAAATTTTTCGCTACAATCGTTGATTTCTTCATGGCTTAAAATTCTTTGCTGAAATTCCTTCTCAATACTAAACCAATTACGATTGGAGCGCCCACCAAAGAAGTAACCGCATTGATCGGAAGCATCTGAGCAGAGCCCGGTAACTGTCCTATTGCATCACAGAGCAACAGTAAAATAGCTCCAATAATCGCTGAGGCAGGAAATAGAATGCGATGATCAGCAGTCTTCCAAATGATTCGTGCAAGATGAGGAACTGCAATCCCGATAAAAGCGATCGGCCCGCAAAAAGCGGTAATACTTCCAGCCAGCAATCCTGTACTTAGAATCATCATCCATCGCAAAAATGTAGGATTCACGCCCATACTTTTTGCGTAGCGCTCGCCAAGAAGCATAGCATTAAATGATTTGACTGAAAAAATAACCGGTAGAATCCCGATCACTACTACCGAACCCAGTACCAATACTTGTGGCCAAGCCAATCCACCCAAGCTTCCCATGGACCAAACAGTAAATAGCTTCAGAGCATCTGCTCCGGAGTAATATGAAAGCACGGAAACTATGGCAGAAACTGCCGATCCAAACATCAATCCCACAATCAAAAGTGTCATGCTATCTTGGATTCGCCAAGCCACTAAACTGACTAAAACCATCACTAATCCAGCTCCTAGCGTCCCTGCACCTACAATCGCCCAAGCACTCAGGCCTCCACTCAAGGCTGCAATTCCAAACGCAGAGCCTGCCAACATCAACAATGCTACACCCAAACCAGCACCTGAGCTGATTCCTAGTACAAATGGACCCGCTAACGGATTTCTAAAAAAGGTCTGCATCTGAAGTCCACTCAAGCTCAAGCCTACGCCCGCCAAAATTGCAACCAATGCCTTTGGCAAGCGGTAGTTCAAAATGATCTGAGCATGGGAAGTCTTAATCCAAGTACCTGCAATCAATCCTTCCAAAATCTCATCTGGGTAAATGGAAACTGATCCCAGACTGACATTCAATAAAAAACTAAGCATCAATGCCAGGGTAGCCACAAAAAAGAGAACTGTAATCCGACTATTTTTCATTGAGTTGTTTATAAAAATACAACTCGTAATCAGGAAGTAAGGTTGGATGAAGGATTTTCATGAGGTCCTTTAAAATCAAATCAGGTCTCATATAGCCTAATTCAAAGTATTCCAAACCCCCAGTTTCGCCTTTTTTTAGGGTATAGGTAAATATATTTCCATTCTGGAATGCTTTGATCGCTTGATACCGAGGTTCGACTTTGCCCATTTCTACCAAAGAAATAAAGTCTGCAGATCCTATCCAAAAATCAGCATCCATCGCATGTTCCAATACAAATTCATAATTCAGCTGCAAGCTTCCAGTGCCCGCTTGATCTTCAAAAGCGTACTTTCCACCTGCATTTTTCAGAATCCTCGCACCCCAACTTTCACTTCCAGGTGCATACCAGATATCCTGATACATCACGCCACTCAAGACAGTAGGTCTTCCTACTTCCGGAATCTGTTCAGCCAAAGCCACTGCTTCCAAATAATCCTGCTCAACCTGCTCAAAAACTGCGTTAGCTTTTTCTAATTTTCCAAGTAGAATCCCAGTAAACTTAATCCATTCCGCTCTTCCTAAGGGATGCTGCTCCACATATTCCCCATTGATGATCGCCGGAATTCCTGCTGTCTTTAAGAGATCCAGATACCTTAAATCATCACCCAAAGTAGAAATCATAATCCAATCCGGATCGAGCTCGATTGTCAACTCTGGATTTGCCGAAGGACCAGATCCAAGATCTTGAACCTTTTTGGCATCGATCAGCATTCTGGTGGTTTTAGATGAAATTAAATCAGTCTGAGGGAATCCAATCAGCCTATCACTCATTCCGAGTAAATCTAAATGAGGAATCTGTGTGGTAGAAGTCAAAATTACTTTTGCAATTGGAAGCTGAATTACTGCATCAAAGTTTCCAGTAGGGACTTTCCCATTTTCTTCCACAATCAAATAGCGAAAAGTCTTTTCTGAACCAGTCCAAGGCTGTGTCACCTCAATCTCCCAAAAGTCGGTTCCTTTTGAAATAGTGAACCCTTTTGCATAAGATAAGTCCACTTTTTCTACCAAAATAGCTTCGGAAGATTCCTCTGAATCGCATCCAAAAGAGACTAGAACCAAGCTGAAAATCAGAATGTATCTAAGGAGATTTTTCAAGATAAGCGTAGTATTTATTAGGAAGCAAAGTACGGATTAGAAATTTCGCTTTCCAAAAAAGTATTCCGATGATCTTTTTTCATCCTGAAAATGAAGCTATGTTTGCAACGGAAGTAGGTTCCCAATCTCGTATCTGAGCTCTTGGGATTAAAAGGGAATTCGGTAAATACCGAAGCTGTCCCCGCAACTGTAAACCCTGTGGAGTGATCCACAATCGATTTGTCACAAAAGCCATTGTTCAAAACAGCGAATGAGAAGGCGGCAAATTGGGGTGAGCCAGGAGACCTGCCTAGTTCTATGATTCTGTGCTTTCGGAGGAAAAGCGAAGAAGATCTGCATCAAAGCCATCGGGGAATCTCGCTTGGCTAAGTTTCACATCTTCCTATTTCTCTTCAAGCCCGAATCGAATTTGATTTTAATTCGATCTGGCATGAATGTATTACTATGGGTAGGAATGATTTTCGGCTTTCCGCCGCAAAATCAAGACACAGTGCAATTGGCACCTGTGGAAGTCTATGCGCCTGCTTTAGACCGATTCACTCAAGGTCAAAAAATTCAATCCTATGCGAAAACTGAGCTAAATACATACCAAGGAAGATCTCTGGGGGATTTGCTACAGGAAACTTCACCGATTTTTATCCGACAGTACGGGGCTGGAATGTTGGCTTCCCCTTCCTTTAGAGGGACTTCAGCTGGGCACACCGCGATTTTCTGGAATGGTCTACCGATCAATAGCCCATCACTTGGCCAATCAGACTTGTCCATTCTTCCCATGGTCGGATTGGATCAGGTGGCGATTCATTTTGGCAATGGAGGAGCACTTTTTGGAAATGAAGCAATCGGAGGATCTATTCATCTTGGAACCAAAGCTACTTTTGGCAAAGGCTTCCATGGGAATTTCACTCAACAAATTGGAAGCTTCGGTCAATTTAATAGCATTGTAAAAGCAGGTTTTTCTACCGGGAAGTTTAGCACCGAAACTCGGATTTATCGAGAATCTGCCGAAAATGATTTTAAATATAAAGACCTAGGCCAAGCCGGGACTCCAGAGGTGAGCGCAGAAAATTCGGCTTTCCAGCAATCCGGAATCGTCCAAGATTTGGCCTGGAATCTCAATCCTACGAGTCAGCTAAAGACCAGTTTTTGGTACAATGAGGCTGACCGAGAGATCCAGCCCGTGATGGGATCGAATACCAATGACACCCAAAAGGATCAAAGTGTCCGACTGGCAGTGGATTATTTTCACTTCGGGAGAAAGTCAATCCTAAACCTGAAGACAGGCTTGATCCGAGATAATCAAGTCTTCAATCAAAGCATAAACTCTACCAGTCAATATTTTCTTTCGGGGGATTGGGATGCCACTTTGTCCTCAAAATGGAATCTCAAAACTGGTGTCCGATTGAATTTTATCCAAGGAGATCTAAGCACCTATCAAGCCACCGATCAGCGCATCGAAACCTATCAGTCCCTTCGTTTCGAACCAATGGGAAAAGTAAGGCTTTCTCTAAACCTTCGGCAATTGGCCTATTTGGATCAATTTGAGCCTTTCATTCCGAGCTTGGGTGTAGACTGGGATTTTTGGAAAAATGCATCAAATCAACTTTCACTTAAAACTTCTCTTGCCAAAGGAATCAAAGTGCCCACACTAAATGATCGATTTTGGGAGCCCGGAGGAAATCCCGACTTGCTTCCGGAACGAAGTAAAAGTGGTGAAATAGGCTTGAATTGGATAAAAAATGCTGAGGTCAACTTGGAAAATAGCCTCACCTACTATCGAATGGAGGTAGACAATTGGATCATTTGGTTGCCAAAGGGAAATTTCTGGTCTCCAGAAAATATTCGCGAAGTGCAAAATCAAGGTCTCGAATATCAGGGACAGGTAAGTAAGGCCACCGGCACTTGGAATATCAGGGCGAACTGGTCTTATACTTGGAGTCGGGCGATTTCTACCAAGGGCATAGGCGAAAACGATCCATCTATCGGAAAACAACTTCCATACACTCCAGAACATCAGGCGAACGGCAGAATTACGATAGGTAAAAATGATTTTTCAGCCTTTTTGGGCACTTTCTTCGTAGGACAGCGCCGAGTCACCACAGATGGCCAGCGGATTATGCCCACTTATCAACTTTTCAATCTGGGCTTTTCCTATCCAACATTAAACTGGGGAAGTGTGAACCTCCCGATCAGCTTTCAAATCAATAACCTTTTCAACACAGACTATCAAGTACTCTATCTCCGAGCTATGCCCGGAAGATCTTATCATTTCACTATTTCAATACAATTATGAAGCTTAAACTAAACCAACTCAGTTGGGCACTCGGCCTGTCTCTTTTATTATTCTCCTGTGACGAATCGGGATCAGAGCGCCCACTGGGCGAATATGAAACTGGCATCTTGATCATGAATGAAGGCGCTTTCGGAAGTAATGATGGAGAAGTCTATCACCTTGATCCAGTCTCAGGAACGCTAAAACCTGATATTTTTGAAGCCGCCAATACCCGTCCTTTTGCAGGCTTGCTAGAAGATATGGTACTCGAAGAGGATCGATTATTTTTGGTCGCAAATACGGGGAAAGTTGAAATTGTAAATGCTGGTGACTTCAAAAGTCTAGGCGCCGTCTCCAATGACTTGGACCAACCTCGATCTTTGGCAGTAGTAGGAAGCAAACTATTTATTAGTGATTATGGCCCTTACGATGCCAATTACAACACCCCAGATTCTTATATCGCAGTTGTAGATGGATTAAATGGAGGACCCATCAAAAAGAAAATCGAGGTTTCTAATCAACCCGAAGACCTTTTTGTTTTCGGGAAATATGTATTCGTGGCAGGATCTGAGGAAGGCAAAGTTGAAATTATCGATGCGGAAAACGAAACCATTTTTAAAACATTGGAGGTTCTCGGCAGTCCGAAGCAGTTCTTTCTGGAAGCCGGAGTACTTTGGTTGTATTCAACCGGGGACGAAGCAGTCTATTTCCAGTCCTTTCGTTTAGATAATCTCACCAAAACAAATCTAATCACGCTACCACTTGCAGATGCTACTGGAAGAATCACCTTCGATAAAGAAGGGATAATCTATATTCTAACCAGTTCTGGCTGGCCTGACTATAAAGATGCTGTGGCGAAAATTTCTATAGTCAACTCCACTTTTGAACCTGATTGGATCACGGGGTCAGGTTTTTACGGGATAGGATTTGACACCAAGCAGGATTTACTTTATGTCTCTAATGCAAAAGGATTTCAAGGCAATGGAACCGTCACAGTTTACCGAAAAAATGGCCAAGTCGATTCGGAGATAACGGTAGGAAGAGGCCCATCAGGGTTCTTGGTTTATTGAAATTGACAGACTGAAATATCAGTACCTTTCCATTTTTATACTATTGCTATTCATTTTCTCATTGCATAAAAGACGGCTTTTCGTGGATCGAATTCCATAAAAAGTCGTCTTTTTGTGGATTACAATCGCTAAGAATCTTTAAGGGAAGACTTTTTCGACAAACTAGAATCTAACTATTCCCTTTACCTCATCGAGCGAGAATTCCAACTCAGTATAGCCCATCGCGTAAGGTCCAATCTCATAAGGGATGTAAATGAGGCGAAATTTATCGCCGCTGAATCCAATCGCATTGGGTAAGAAAAAGCCTGTCTCTGGTAGAAAAAATAGACCACTTTCTTCCAGAGTACTACCCTCATCCACTTCATGAAACTCCCGGAAGGCATTTTCTGCCATCGAAAGTAAGGCAGCCTGATCCACAACCAATCGATCTACTGACAAAAACTCTCCGGTAGAGCGATCAAAATTCATGAAATAATTGCTCGAATTGGGGTGCGCTCCACCACTGTAATTATATTCCTCAAAAAACACCGTCAGCGTCTTTAGCGAATCAAAACTGACTTCCGCATTGATTTCCATTTCCCAACTTCCGGGCATATCGGGAAAATCCGCAGTGGTCTCTAGGAAGCTATTCAAATAAATATCCGCCTGTTCCTCCATAGTTTTTCCTATCGAATCGGAATAAAAATAGGTGAGAAGTTGATCCTGAATTGCTTGATTGAGCCGATTCCCAATTTCGCCTTCTTCAAATTCTGGCCAGGTGAATTTGACTTTTGCGCAGGATTCATCCATGCAGGATTCTTTGGAAAACCTCTTGATTGAACCATTAAAATCTGATTCTTTGCTGGACGTCTCAGGAGCACAGGAAAACAAAAGAAAGGAAAGTATGAAAAGTAAGCTTCTCATGATCGATGGGGTTAAGATTTTAAGAAGAGCTGAGTCAATCTTTTTGCCAAAATAATCGGACTTAATTTACCTGACTTGATCCGAATTTTGGAGTCTTCTAATAGTTTATTCACTGCTTTGTCTGCAATAAAGGCTTTACCCAATAAATCCTGAACATATTCATTGAGCCAATTTACACGTTGATCTTCACGGTTTTTTCGCCAAAAGCCTCGCTCCAACGTGATGGCTTGAAACTCAGAAATCATTTTCCAAACCTCATCCAAGCCAGTTCCATCAAGAGATGACCCAAGCAATACTTTTGGCGACCATCTATTTTCTCCCATAGGAAAAAGATGGAGTGCATTCGAATAATTGGCTTTAGCTTTTTTGGCTTCCAAAAGATTTTTTCCTTCGGCTTTATTGATAAAAAGACCATCAGCCATTTCCATAATTCCTTTTTTGATTCCCTGAAGCTCATCGCCGGCGCCAGCCAACATCAGCAATAAAAAGAAATCAACCATTCCTTTGACAGCCGTTTCGGATTGCCCTACTCCTACTGTCTCGATCAAGATCACATCAAATCCAGCCGCCTCACAAAGCAACATGGCTTCGCGCGTTTTGGCACTAACCCCGCCCAGTGTGGAACCTGTAGGACTAGGCCGGATAAATGCTCGCTTATCTGAAGCCAAATTTTCCATCCGGGTTTTATCTCCCAGAATGCTTCCTTTGGTTTTTTGACTGGATGGATCAACAGCAAGTACAGCGACTTGATGGCCCTTGTCTACCAGTAATTTGCCAAAAGATTCAATGAATGTGCTTTTGCCAACGCCAGGTACTCCTGTGATTCCAATTCGAATGGAATTGCCAGTCTTCGGCAGAATCTCCTGCACTAACTGGGAAGCCAAGTCTGCATCTGAATCAAGGGAACTCTCCACCAAAGTAATCGCGCGACTTAATATCGCGCGATTCCCAGACAAGATCCCGTCTCGGTATTCTGCTAGTGGTAGTCGTTTACTCATTTTCTGATTTAAATTTAACTTCTCCCATGGGAGTCTTTTCGTAGCTCGCGATCAAATATGACTTCAGTCTTTCCGGAAAATAGGGTTCTTTTGGGGAAAGGATAATCTTTTGATCAACTCCATCTCTAAAGAAAAAAACTATCGTACGGCCATACTTAGTATGAGGGAGTGAGTTCCCATATTCCTCCATCCATCCCTTGCTAGTATCTAAAACCTTCACGGCATAAAGCCGAACTATTGGACCGGTATTGTTTTCATTTCGGTAAGTCTCAAGTTCTTCGTATTTACCTTCAAATCGCTCCATTCCAGGCTGGAAAAAGGATTCTTTGGCTATCATAATGACCAATGCCACTACAACTCCAGTAATAATATAATAAATCAACTTGGTGCTTTTCAAAATATAAGTGGGGTTGTAAAGTTTAGGCCTTAATTTAGCCGAAAATTCTGAGAATGGGATTCGAGTATATCAAAGCACTTCATATCATTTTTATAGTCACTTGGTTCGCGGGGCTATTTTACATCGTCCGATTGTTTATTTATCAGACTGAGGCCTTGGCAAGACCCGCAAATGAGCGCGATATTCTCAAGCCACAACTTGACATGATGGCATCACGCCTTTGGTACATCATTACTTGGCCATCGGCTATCTTAACTTTGATTTTTGGCACTTGGGTACTCACCTATCGCTGGGGCTATTTAGAGCTTGGATTTATGCAGGCAAAGTTGGGATTTGTGGTGCTTCTATATGTTTACCATCTTTTTTGCCATAAACTTTTCAAAGAATTGCAGTCTGGAAGAACTAGATGGACCTCTACTCAGTTGAGATTGTGGAACGAAGCTAGCACCCTGCTTTTATTCGCGATCGTATTTTTGATTGTCCTGAAAAATACCATGAGCATGGTCTGGGGGATCGCAGGTTTAATCGGCCTGGGAATCAGTTTGATGATTGGCATCAGGCTTTATAAAAAGTATAGAAAAAACTCTTAATCCTCATGAAATACCGCATTACGCTTTTTCTTGTTTCTCTAGTTGCGATGGCGACTTGGAGCTGCGAAAGCACTACTGAAGTCAAAGAAGGCCCTCTTCCTAAACTTGGTAATTTCTACTTAGAAGGTCAGGATACGGTGTATCATCAGATTGCCGATTTTGAATTTATAAACCAGATGGGTGATACCATTTCGAGCAATACCGTGAAAGGAAAAGTCTATGTCGCTGATTTTTTCTTCACTTCTTGCCCTACGATCTGTCCGATCATGAAAAAAGAAATGCTCCGTGTGTATGAAAAATATGATGGTAATCCTGAATTTCTAATTCTCAGTCACTCTATCGATCCTACTTTCGATACGCAAGAAGTCTTACGAGATTATTCCCAAAAACTGGGAATCGAAGACGCCTCTACTTGGAATTTCCTTACCGGGGATCAGGAAAAAATCTTTGAAATCGGACAGACTAGCTACCTAACTACTGCTATGGCGGACCAAGCGGAGCCAGGAGGATTTCTCCACAGCGGTGCATTTGTTTTAGTGGATCAAGTAGGTCATATCCGAGGTGTCTATGATGGGACCAAAGCCGATCAGGTGGATCGCCTCATGGCAGACATCCCAAAGCTTCTTACTAAATGAGGCAATTGATCCTAGCATTTTTGCTACTCGCATCTTGCGCTCCAAAAGCCAGCAATTCAGAGAGTAACCTGTCCGAAATTTCTGATTCGACAGTGATGCAATATGCCATACCAGGAAAAGCGCTTTATGAAAGCTACTGTGGAAATTGTCATCAAGCTAATGGCGAAGGACTTGGCAAGCTGATCCCTCCGTTGAAAAATGCAGATTATTTCAAGGCTAGTATTCCCCGAACTGTTTGGATTATGCGAAATGGTCTTGAAGGAGAAGTTTTGGTAAACGGTCAGGTATATAATCAACCCATGCCAGGAAACACAGACCTTACACCATTGGAATTGGCACAGATCACCACCTACCTCTACAATATTTGGGGATTAAACGAGGGCGTAATTACTTCGTCTGTCGTGGAAAAGTATTTAAAGGAAACTCCTAATCTTAAAGATTAATTCTTCAAAACTTCCTCAGATTTCGAGAGTATTGCTTTAATCTGCTTATTGACATCCTCTATTTTTAGTGCCTGATCTTCAAGATAAATCTTGACTTCTTCCGGAGTCTTTTCTTCATCCTCGGTCTTGTATTGACGCATCCAGACAAACATCGCATCGTAGGCTTGATTCAAATCAAAGGCTAATGCTTTTAATTCCTGGATTTGAAGTGAATCTACAGTTTCACCCATTTCAAGCATTTCGATCTTCTTCTCGGCTTCTTTCTCTAACTTTTTCAATTGCCCGATCTTTGGCATCACTTCATCATGAACAGCAATGACCTCAGCGCGCTTGATTTTATTTAACTCTTCTTGGTTCGGCTGACAAGAAAATAGGATTACAGAACCTAGAATAAAAAGAACTATTTGGGAAATTCGCATCATATTTAAATTTGGATTACCAAACTTACTTCATAATTCATTAAAATTTTGATAAATGGGCTAGCAATTAATCCGAATAGAGCCACTATTTTTAATTCCTAATCTAAAATGCTATGAAACCTTTTTGCTTTGCCGACGGCAAAATCATCCCCGTTGAAGCTGCTACTATCCATCCAATGGATCTGGCTGTGATTCGTGGCTATGGAATATTTGATTTTTTCAGGACTGTAAATTACCAGCCACTCTTCTTGGAACATTACCTAGATCGATTTATTGCTTCTGCAGCAAAAACTTTCATCCCACTAGACTATTCTCGCGAGCAATTGCGCCAAATCATTACTGAATTAATTGATAAGAATGATTTGAAAGAAGGCGGATTGCGAATGGTCCTGACTGGTGGAATTTCGGAAAACCACTTCTCTCCTGCTCAAGGAAAGTTATTTATTTTTGCAGAATCTCTTATTTTTCCTGCCCAAGAAAAATATGAGAAAGGCATCAAGTTACTTTCTGTCGAATATGTGCGCTCGATTGCGGAGATCAAGACTACTAACTACGCCTATCCGGTATGGCACAGTGTACAATGGAAAGAAGCTGGGGCTGAAGACGTAATCTATCACATGAATGGCGAAATCAGTGAGAGCTCCAGAAGCAATATTTTCATTATCAAAGATGGTCAAGTGAGCACTCCTGATAAACATGTCCTTCACGGGATTACCCGAAAACATGTGATGGATATTGTGGGTGAAGTAGCCATTCGCCCAATTTATTTTGAGGAAATGCTCGAAGCCGATGAGGTATTTATTACCAGCACCACTAAAGTTTTGCTTCCTGTCAATCAAATAGATAATCGCGTAATCGGTAATGGAAAAGTGGGCAAAAGAACCTTGGATATTTTAGAAAAATTTAAAGCCCTTGAAAAAGAGCTTTGCTATTAATTTCCAATTTTAAACAGCTTGGTTTCCGCTGTCAATCTCTTCCTTGCTTTATAGATTCTAAAAATCTTGATGACAGAAACTCAAACCTCTTGATACTCGGTTCTTGATGCTCAATTCACCAAGACCGCATCCTTCAGGATGTACATCAGTTTTTCAGGATCTTTGCTGTTAAGTGTTAGCTTGCCGCGTACTTTGACCCGATTGGAAGTATACTTGATCGGTGAGGAAAGCATCACCTCCATCACCGTCTCTGGGCCACCTGAACCACAGAAGAAACACTCCGCTAAAGGCAAACTTGATAGTATGATATGCTCTGGTTTGAACATGCCTTCAAATGGGATTATGTATCCATCGGCCTCCACTACTTTCCCTTCAAGTTTAGAAATGTTAGCCGAGAAGACGGGAACGTATAGCTCGCCGTATTGATCTTCACTGATTTTATAGGATACTTCAGATAGACTTTTCCAGACATTTTGAGTCTGCGCAAACATTGTACAGATGCTGAGCACAAAGAGACCTAAAGTCAATACTGAGATTTTAATCATTTTCATATCACAAAATTATACTTTTTAAACTGATTAGGCTCTGGTAAGTTGCCTAGCTATACTAGTTTTATATGCTGTCCAAGCGGGAATGATGGATGCTAGAAAACCGACTAGCAGTGCGTAAGCAAGAATCCAACCCTCTTCTGGAAGGAATGTCCAAGCTTGTATCCCAGACACAATAGACTGCTCGTTCGAGCTGATCAGCAGTTGAAGAAATCCATGCCCCAATCCAATTCCAAGAAAAGCTCCAAAACAAGTCAACAAAAGACCTTCCATAAAAATCAAAATCACCAATTGAAAACGAGTGGCTCCTAAAGCTCGGAGAATTGCCAAATCATACTTCCGTTCTTTCAAGGAGTTATACAAGGCAATAAAAATCCCAATACCAGAGATTCCGAGTAAGACAACAGCTAATCCTTTGAGCAAGCTTACCCCTACCCCAAGCAATTCAAAAAGTCGAGCCATCTCAAAAGCCGGGGAGGCTGCTTGCATGACGGTTCTCGAGTTTATCATTCTAGGCAGTTGAATCGCCGCCATGGGACTTCGATAGGAAATCAAGAGCGAAGTGACCTCTCTTGGTCGATCAGAATCTGGAAATCCAGTCTGAGCAACTGGCTTCTGAAATGCTTCATGATTAGGACTACTTGACTCATTCACAGTGGTGGAGTCTGATGTAACTTGCTCGTCATGGGTCAACCAGACAGATTCGATACTTGTCATCACCAAACGATCTAAGACATTTCCTTGCTGTCCCAAAACCCCTGTCACCTTAAAATTATTCTGATCATGGTCATGACTTCCTACGCTGATTCCGTGACTTCCGGCAAATTCATCGCCGACCTTCAATCCAGTCTGCACAGCTACTTCATTACCCAAGACTACTTCGAATGGCTTTTCCCAAAGTGTTCCATTGGTGACTACAGCTTGATAGCTTTTCAAATAGTCATAATTAGTACCCACAATCCGGAACCCTTTATAATTATCCCCTAGTGCAAGTGGGATGACTCCTTTGACCAAGCGATTTTTAGCCAATTTTTCTGCCTCCTCCATGGGAATATTTCCTGTAGGAAAATCGACATGATAGATACTCGAGAGAATTAACTGAAGGGGACTGCCTTTGGCACCGACGACTAAGTCTATACCTGCAGCATCTTTCGTCACTTTTTTTTCAAATTGATCTTGAATCAGCAACAAAACAGTCATGATTGCTAATCCTAAGGCTAGAAGCAAGATGTTGAGACCAGTGGAGAGTGGTCTGAAGGTCAGATATTTCCAACTTAGCTTTACTAAATTCATGTGGCAGTAACTTCAACAAATTTTGAAAAATGTGCTTTCACTCGCTGATCATGGGTGACGATTACTAGACCAGCACCGATTTTTCCTGCCTGACTTTTCAAAAGCTCAACTACAGCCGATGCATGCTCATCATCCAAACTCGAAGTTGGCTCATCGGCTAATATCAATTTTGGATTGTTCACTAAAGCGCGGGCAATAGATACACGTTGCGCCTCGCCTTCACTCAATGTCAATATAGAAGAATTTGCTTTTTGAGCTATTCCAAGTTCTGCCAATAAGGTCATAATATTCTGACCTGGTTTCTTTGAGAAATATTTCGCAAGCTCTAGATTTTCGATCACCGAAATGGCTGAGATCAAGTGAGGTTTTTGGAAGACAATTCCAATTTCGCCCCCTCTGAATTGGTCTAGTCGTTGGGAAGAAAGTTTTGAAAGGTCTGTCCCATCAAGAAGGACTTCTCCCGATTGAGGTTTCATCAGACCTGCCAACAGATTCAAGAGTGTGGTTTTACCGCTTCCCGATTGACCCAAGATCACAATTGCCTCTTTCGAATCGAGTTTAATATCCGGAAAAGAAAGAGTTGGCTGACCTGGATGAGTAAATTTAAGATTTGAAGTATGAAGCAGCATCTGAATTATGTAACTGGAATTACGACTTTAAAGGTAGTCCCTTTGTCTTCCGAACTTTCAAATGTAATATCACCTTGCAGGACCTCGACGCATTTTTTTGCAATAGAAAGTCCTAATCCAGATCCCTCTATAATCCCAACATTATGCGCCCTGAAAAATCTGTCAAAGAGTAGTCGTTGTTCTTTTTTCGGAATTCCAATGCCTCTATCTACTATAGTGCCGGTAAGATTATTATCAATATACTCCAAGGTGAAATCTACTTCTTGCCCATCTTTTGAGTATTTGGTTGCATTTGAAAGGAGGTTCTCGAATACCTGATACAGCAATTCGGAGTCAGTGGTTATGGTCTTTGGAAGGTTGATCGTTTTTGAATTAATTTTCACATCATTTTCCAGCCCAGCATTTATCGTGTCAAGAAGCTCCTTAACAAATGCCCCTGTGAACATCTTTTTTGGCCGGAACTTCATTTGATTAGCATCAGCTTTACCGAAGAATAATACGCTGGTTAGCAGGTTATTCAGAATACGCACTGAGTTTTCAATTTTCATCGCATGTTTTGCAATCTTCACCTTGAAGGGATGTTCTTTATCACCATAGATTTGAAGAAGTTGCGCAGAACTCAGGATCGAGGTCAATGGTGTTTTGAATCCATGGGAGACATTGAGTACAATCCGGGATTTGAGCTCATTTATTTCACGCTCTTTTTCCAGTGCTTTGGTCAGTTCTTTGTTGGCATCATATAGCTCAACTGTACGAAGCTTAACTTTTTCCTCGAGCTCGTTATTTAGCTTTTGGAGTTCCTTCTCTTTTCGGTCTTTGAAGATTGCCAATTCGATCACCATGTTGAGTTCACGGATATTGAATGGCTTGATCACATAAGCACTTGGGTTGGTACCGACGACTTTGTTTAAGGTTTCAGCATCAGAGCTTGCACTTAGATAGACTACAGGGATATCATATTTTTCATTAATGATTTCTGTAGTAGTAATCCCGTCCAGTTCTCCGGCGAGATTGATATCCATCATGACTATATCTGCATGGTTATGAGTAAGAAGTTCTAGTGCTTTTTCGCCGGAATCTGCGATACCTAGAATCTCATGCTTATTTTTTTCCAGTGCCTTTTGCAGCAGAAGAGCTGAGACAGCATCATCTTCAACAATAAGGATTTTGAGGCTAAACATTCATTCGTATTTGAGTGGGTTATCTATTTATATTTAAAATTACAGAAATTTTAGTCTTAGACAGGAATTTGAAGCTTCACCAAAGTTCCTGAATTTTTCTCGCTCTCAATTGTTATCTGTCCTCCCAGCAAATTAACAAGATTTTTCGTGATGCTTAGTCCTAGTCCTGTACCATCATAGAGTCGCGCATTTCCGGTACTTTCTTGCTCAAAGGGTTGGAAAATTTTCTTGAAATAATCGGGAGACATTCCAATACCAGTATCCTGTATTTCCATAATAAGGTTTGAATCTTTAAGGTCAATTGTAAGCAGTATCTGACCTTCATCCGTGTATTTTATGGCATTACTCAAGAGGTTATTCAGAATCATCTCCAGAAATCGTTTATCCGTTTGTCCGAGAATCGCCGGCTGAAGGTAATACTCTAGAACCTCAATTTGCTTTTGCTTTGCGAGGGTTTTAAGGGGCATTATGATGGTCTTGAAATATTGAACTAGTTCTACTTCCTGATAATAAATCTCCATTTTATTAGCCTCAATCTTAGCCATGTCCAAAATAGAATTGATTGTCCCAAGAAGCCGTTCTCCACTTTGCAGAATGATGTCCAGTTGAGAAATAAGCTCATGGTCCTGTGCCCTGTTCATCATGATATGCTCTGTCCCTCCAAGGATCCCATTTAGTGGCGTCCTGATTTCGTGGCTAATATTCGAGAGTAGACTGGATTTGAATCTATTGGCCTCTTCCGCTTTCTCTTTGGCTTCTCGAAGTTGATTTTCGATGGCTTTTTCAGCCGAAATATCTCTGAAAACACAGAGTACTAGATTTTTGCCCTGATAATCTTCTTGTATTAATTTCACAAAAAGCTGCATTTCAAGTATCCCACTTTTCCAAGGAAAAAAAGCTTCCAAAGAAATGCCTTGCGGTAGGTTTTTCAATTTTTCAGGATCTTTCATTCCAAGATCTTTTTCACAGAAATCAGCTTTGGTGAAAAGCTCATTTATATTTCTTCCTGATAATAAATGTGGGTTTTCTCTGGTAAGTTTTGCGAAAGCAGGATTAACAGTTACAATCTCCTCGGCATCCAATGTCAAAATTAAAGCATCTTTGGAGCTGTCCCAGACATTTTTAAATTGCTCTTCTGCAGCCATTTTTTCCTTTTCTTTGGTGTCAAAAGCGACTTTTAACAATCCTAATTTTTTGAGCTGCTGAAAGAGTTCATTGATCAAAAAACCGATACCGACTAAGAATACACAGGTTAAGAAAATAAACCAAAATTGAAGGTAAAAAGGCTTCTGAATAGTGAATGGCTTGGAAAAAACGGTTTGAGAGAAATCGACTCCTTCGTAGGACGATTTGAGCTCCAGCTGATAATCTCCTGCTGGAAGGTTATTAAAATAAAGCTTCGTTGATTTAGGGTCCCGAATGATTTCCCAATCCTCCTTTTCCAATCCCTGGAGTCTGTAGTGAACCCACAGCTCCCTTGATTCATTGAACCCAGGGGCCATAAATTCAGCTTGAAAGGAGTTCTCCGTATAGGGGACTATAATTTCTTCCGAATCAAGAGGAACAAATTCCCCGACTTTATAAGAGATAAGATGAATTTTCGGAGAACCTTTAGCGTGAAATTTTTCCTCTGGAAAAAAGACTGAAAAACCTTTTTGCGTACCAATAATGATTCTCCCAGATTCGCTTTCGATCAAAGCTCCCCGATTGATTTCATTACCTATCAGCCCATTACTCTCATCGTATCTGATAAATTCTTTTTGGGTTAGTTTGACTATCCCGAAATCTGTCCCTAACCAAATATTATCTTTAGAATCCTTGAGAATACAATACACAGGATTATCAATCCGCTGACCATTCAATTCATAATCAACCACTTTGTTATCCTTAAAGATTTTTAACCCCGTATCCGTACCGATCAGCATCCCTTGATCAGTCTCTAATACATCAAAGCCTTGAACGACTACGAACCTATTATTTTCTTGCAATGCTGGCTGATCAATATATTTTTTGCCTGCCAGCACTACTATTCTCCCGTCCTTTAATTTGGCCGCCTTTCTGAGGAAAAAGATGGGTTGATTGATAAGCTTTTGAATTTCCCCAACAAGATCTCGCTGGTATAATTCAGATCCTTTAGCTGATATTGGGGCGATAAAAACTGATTTGGGACCAACTAAAAGAACACTATCACCTGCTACTTCAACGGAAGAGATCGCTGTATCATGTGGTGGTTTGAAGTGAACGGTTTTACCGGTTTTTGGAAAATATTTCCCAACTCCACCCAAGTTTGCCGAAAACCAAACCTCACCTGATTTTGGGTCCTGACTGAAATTCACGATTCGTTCCTGTGGCGTACCGTCAATAAATAAATCCTTATATACAGTGGTCATTTTCATTTTGGAAAATTTTTGGATTCCATTGTTAAATCCAAAAAGAAAATCTCCCCCACCTAAATCCAAAATCGCAGATATTTCTTCTGCCATCAATCCCATCCTGAACCTTCCGTAATTCTGAAATTCCAAACTGTTTATATTGACGACTCCCCTAGAGGTGACGATCCAAAGAATTCCCTCCCTATCAATAAATCCTTCGTGGATATAAAAGGAATTTAATAGGTTGTTTAAGTCCAAGATTAATGGAAATTTATTATAGCTGGCAAATTTTCGAAGCTGAGAATTAAAATAATAGAACACGTTATCATCCTTAAAAAACAGCCCAAAGTATGGCTCTCTCAGAAAATCAATTTCAGAGATATTCGTGTCGATTAGTGTGGTGGGCTGATCAAATTCCGGCCCCTTCGCTAAAAAATTACTGCCCAAAAAATAGTATTCGCCGGAATAAGGAGACTTCCTAACTAGCAATGGAGGGCTTGGAAGCATTACACCCCCCATTTTAATTTCTTGAAATTTCGCATCTATGAAAGTGAACGTCGCTGTTTCAAAGAAGAAATAATTCTTTTGATCAATTGTTGACACAGAAAACAAATTTCCAAACTCACCAAATTTGGTCGCGGAATCTTATTAAAGTCTTTTCCACCCGAACTCCAAGTGAACAGAGTCTCTTCATTATCAAGAAAAAACTGCTTGTCCTTAGCTTTCCCTTTTACAAAAAAATTAATTCGATTACTCTGTTTGGCACCAAAATCAACCGGCAAAACTACCTCTTCCCATTTCCCATAACCGCCTTTAAAGAGTTTAGGTAAGCCGTTTTGGTTATATAGCCAGATGATCCCCTCCTCATCAATTAACATAGAAATCCTAAATTCAAACTTCGCAATAAGAGAATCAGGTAAGCCATAAGTTTGAATGCCATCCGAATAATAAATTCCTCTAACAGTAGCGAACCACATCCTCCCCAGAGAGTCTTGTTCTACTTTTAGAACATTTTGGACAGGTAAACTCACTCCCTTTGGAAGGGTGTTAAACTTGAAGGTTTGGGCCAAAATCACCGAGTTATTCCCCAACACCAGCAGCAATACAATTCCGACGAAGCGGACTAAATTAATCATCGGAGCAAGATAAAAAGATTTGCCAAGTTAATTTAAGCCGAGATAGTTAAGCTTTTCTTTTGTAGGCGGGTGGAAACCTCTATTTTTGTGCAAACTTTAAAAATCGACGCATGAGTGTACTAGTCAATAAAAATTCCAAGGTAATCGTACAAGGATTTACTGGGTCTGAGGGCTCCTTCCACGCACAGCAGATGATCGAATATGGCACTAACGTAGTTGGTGGCGTGACTCCTGGCAAGGGAGGATCGGTTCATTTGGAAAAACCTGTTTTTAATACCGTAGCCGAAGCCGTTGAAAATACTGGTGCAGATACTTCTATAATTTTTGTTCCGCCAGCTTTTGCAGCAGACGCTATCATGGAAGCGGCCGATGCAGGCATCAAGGTCATCATCACCATCACAGAGGGAATCCCTGTAGCTGATATGATGCGTGCCAAGCCATATATCATCGAGAGAGGCGCAACGCTTATCGGTCCAAATTGCCCAGGAGTGATCACTCCAGGAGAAGCAAAAGTGGGCATCATGCCAGGTTTCGTATTCAAAAAAGGAAGAATCGGTATCGTATCTAAGTCAGGAACTTTGACTTACGAAGCTGCTGACCAAGTGGCCAAAGCTGGTCTTGGTGTATCCACAGCCATTGGTATCGGAGGAGATCCAATCATCGGAACTTCTACCAAGCAGGCTGTACAGCTATTGATGGAAGATCCTGAGACAGATGCAATCGTCATGATCGGAGAGATCGGAGGAAACTACGAAGCTGAAGCTGCATTGTGGATCAGAGAAAATGGCAACAAGAAGCCTGTCGTAGGTTTCATCGCTGGTCAGACTGCTCCTGCAGGACGTAGAATGGGTCACGCTGGTGCGATCATCGGAGGAGCTGATGATACTGCTGCTGCCAAAATGAGAATCATGCGGGAAAATGGAATTCACGTAGTCGATTCTCCAGCGGAGATCGGAGCTACTATGGCTCAGGTTTTGGGTGTGAATGCTTAATATTTTGTTGGGTGCCTGCCCGCCGTGGCGGGTCGGGTGTCCGATGACCGATGTTAAAAAAACTGCTTCGATTAATTTCGGAGCGGTTTTTTTATGTCTAAAAGGAAGGTAATACCAAGGATTTACAGTTTATTAGAAACTCCAACCTAGACTAAGCCCAATTCCATAGGGAATTAATGCGACTTTTTCTTCATCAACATCAAAACTAAACGTAGGGGTATATGCGGCCCTGAAAAATAAACCTCCGGCAGGCTTCTGGTACCGATATCCAATCCTAGGTACAAGCGTTTTACTCCAGTAGGATTCTTCTCTTATATTGGTTGGAAAATCTTCATCAAAGAAATAGCGCCTGTCGCGAGTCGCAAAGAACCCTAATCCTAACTCCAAATGATGTTTTGACTTGCCCCAAAATGCGGATACCTCAAGAGGAATATAGGGTGACCAATAGGATGAAACTGGTTCAGTTCTGCTACGGTACCGCAAAGAAAAGCCAGCACTCACAGCAAGCTTTAATCGGTCTTTTTGGTATATCATGCGGCCATAATTAAGGGAATAATTAAAAATAGGCTCTGCAAATTCGGCATATACTGAGTTCTTGGCTGTGAAAATTTCGGCAGACTTCTCAGTCTTAGACACCTTCTCAGCTTGAGCAAGTAACTTATTTTGAGATAAAACAAACAAAACAATTATAGAAAGGAGCAAAGATTTATACGGTAGTGACATATCTTTTAAAGTTAAATTGGCTGGATTAAAACATTTAATTACTTGACAATTATCTGTTGAGTAGAAACTTCTTTTCCAAAATAGATATAGAGAAAATAACTGCCTGGTTGTAGACCATTAGTTTCAATGGTTACTTTTCCCAGTTTTGAATTGCCTGTTTTGATCATTTTTTGATCTTTGTCATACAATTCGACTCTAAAACCATCTTCTGATAAGCTCTTTATTGATACATCTGTTTTATTATTAACGCTTTGACTTAGTTTAGAATCTTCGGGTAATATGTATTCAACGCTAAACTCTCCTATAGAAGGATTGGAGTAAACCATAAAGTTGCCATACATATTGTTGCAAGGGTAGGTGGTAATCCCTGAATACCCGGATGGAGGGCCACAACCAGTTACCACAGAAAATCTTACAGGGCCATAGGAACTGTTGTAGGTAGGTACATATAACGTAATGGTATTGGCATTTGTGGACTGAACGCTCCAACCGGATGGATAAGTCCAATTATATGAGTAACCATTCTGATGTCCTCCAGGAACTACCCCTGTATACGTATAGGTATTTCCGTTGCAGACTGAAGATGTTCCAAAAGCATAAATTTGAGATGAATTTATAGCTCCTACTTGTACTGTATAGGTTCTTTCCGTACTTCGAAATCGATTGTTTGGAAAAGGCCCTGGCTGTCCATTAGGAATGGTCGATTGTACCGAAATGGTGTAGCTTCCAGTAGGTGTATTAACTGGCGCAACGATATTTGCAGAGGCACCATGGCCAAAAAATGTGTTTGTTCCCCCATTTATACTCCACCCAGGAGGAGCTTTCCAATTATATTCATAATGGTAATAACAGGTTTGGTCATCAAGTCCCAGAGCAGGATCACTTTCGTAAGTATAAACTTGGCCTGGATTACACATAATAGGAGCTGTCACATGCCTTATTGGGCTTGGCATTTTAACACGTGAAGTCACATATAAATTTTTTTCTATCCTGTTAGGACCACAAGACGTGAAAAACTGAATTCGGTATGTTCCAACATTAGGGAAAGCATAATTTGAAATGCTATTTCCTAGGCCAGAAGCTATTCCAAATCCATTTTCACTTATAATCCATTCCCAGAAAGTACAAGTTATCTCTTGTCCCCCAATCGATGCCTTGGCTGAGTAAGTATTACCAACTGGCCCTGAAGGAGAAAAGTTATTTGGGCAGACAGTAGTTGGACCTGTGATACTAACCGTTTGGCCAACCAACTGCCTAGAAAAAACGAAAGATAAACATAAAAACAGAATCACCTTTAGATTAAGGCTTATGCTTGATGGGGGGGGGGGGGGGCAAATTTAACTTTAGTTGCCATCATTATTGATTAGTTTAAATCGTATATTAATATAAAACAAAAAATTTATAAAATACAAATCATTATCAGTTAATTTTTCCATTAATGCACTTATTCAAAATTTTATGCTTGAAATAATGAGTTTTATTAGTCAAAAATCTTTAATAAACTAATAAAATTGCTTTCCAGACTTCTTGAGGGAGTTAGGATTTTCGTTGTCAATAACCTTAGGTGTGAATGCTTAATATGTAGGATTTCGGATATAAGATGTCTGATGCCTGCCCGCCGCGGTGGGTTTGGAGACCGCTTCGATTAAGTTCGAAGTGGTTTTTTTTGTGAAAAAAGGAAGGAAAGATGATTAACTTCAGGCTCATTAGAAACTCCAACCTAGACTAAGCCCAATCCCAAATGGCAGAAATTTAACTTTCTCTCCATCACCTTCGATGTTGTTGAATTTAATCCAAGGGGTATAAGCTGCCCTAAAAAACAAACCACCATCAGGCTTCTGATACCGATAGCCAATCCTCGGAACAATTGTCTTACTCCAATATTGCCGCTCTCTAATATTTCTAGGAAAGTCCTCATCAAAAATAAATTGTTTACTTCGATAGGCTACGAAACCAGTTCCGAATTCCAAATGGCCTTTAGACTTTCCCCAAAGCGCAGTGATCTCGGTCGAGAAAGTAGGTACCCAAAAACCTGGAGATATGCGAACATCCTCATTTCGATAGCGCATAAAAAATCCTGCACTAGCTGAATATTTAAGTCTTCCTTTTTGATGAAAAATTAGGCCATAATTGATTGCATAACCATTAGAAGTTCCTCCCAATTCGCCATAAATGGCATGTTTTGCCGTGAAAATTTCGGCTGAGCTCTCAGTTTTAGTATCCTTCTCGGCTTGGGCAAGAATCTTGTTTTGAGAAAAAACAAACAAAACAATTATAGAAAGGAGCAAAGATTTATACGGTAGTGACATATCGTTAAAGTTTTAATAATTGGTTCAAATGCTCTTTCCGCTTAAAAGTTGGACTAGTTAGGCTGCTGTTTTAAAGATATAAAATTCATTTGGTGTTTTCATTTCTAATGAAGAATGAGGGGCAAAAGTGTTGTATTCTTTTACCCATTTTGGT
>Ga0163216_100301_pt1 | contig 98866 bp, 80 predicted proteins | sample SynspAceP_FD_167610 | JGI IMG/M metagenome (GOLD analysis project Ga0163216, IMG submission 167610) | Saline lake microbial communities from Ace Lake in Antarctica - Synechococcus sp. Ace-P (Illumina Assembly) | ecosystem: Environmental > Aquatic > Non-marine Saline and Alkaline > Saline ... | reverse complement strand
AGCCAACAACCAACAGCCAACAGCCAACAGCCAACAGCCAACAGCCAACAGCCAACAGCCAACAGCCAACAGCCAACAGCCAACAGCCAACAGCCAACAGCCAACAGCTGGCCGATCAAATCAATCTTCACCACCTGAGCCAGCGGTCGATTCACCATCTCGACAGACTAGAGTGTTTCGATCCGTTGCCGCAATTCAGGCTCAACCTCACCGAACTTTGTTGACAGTAGCAACAGCAAGCCCTCGCGACGGCGAGCGTTTTGAACCAATGATCAACGCAGATGGACACCGATAAATTAAGTCATCCCTGTAATTTGTTCGACGAACTGTCCTCTTCAAGGCAAGATGCGGCGATTTCATCGGTGTTTCTCTGCGTCCATCGGTGGTTCAATCGACCGCACTTGGCATGGGTTTGAGAGAGTACGCCCCGCAACGATAGGAAACGTCCGGGCGAATCCAGGGCGCCAAAACGCTGCGAGTTTTCGGTCGAACCCAGGTTTGATAATCCTCAACATCGATCCGGGTCACTTCGCACTCGATCGCTTCGTGCGTGTCGCCGACTTTGAGAGTGATCAACGCCTGCAACGGTTCCTTGGTCGCCGCGAACCGTGACTGCCACTGGTGAATGTCCATCTCGTCCGGCGTTTGAGTCGTGGTGCTGGGTTCGATTTCGATCGGGGATGATTCCAACACGCGGCCGTGAACGGGGAGTCGCTTTTGCCAACGCAGAGACTCGGCGAGGTTCGGTCCCGGCCACCATAAACTTTCGTCGAGATAGTAAAACCCGATCACCTGATCCTTGGCGAGGGTGGAGGTCAGGGTTGAGACAACCGTTTCTGCGACTTGGAACAAACGCGGTACCGGATTGATGCCATCATCGACGACTTCCAACGCCAACGCTGCCACAGGAGAGGCGAGTTTCGATTGCAGTTCGGCGTTCGCGTTGCGAAATTTCACGTCGGCGGGGAACGAACGCACGATCCAGGATTGTCCGTCTTGATTGCTCGCCAACCAACTGCGAACGTCCTGGTTGATCGGATAAGCGGTGAAAGGTTGCAGCGTCCATTCGCCGGACATCGCTCGCTCGAAAAAGGATTCCAGTTTCGCACTGCTGAACTCGACGCCCACGTCAAACAACAGCGTGCCGCTCGCCGGAGTATCCACGTACTGGATCGGCAAGGGATACTTCTGGATGAGATTCTGCATCCACTCCGAATCGGCATCTCGACGCAGCCACTGGGCTTGCGATGGGTCCGCAATCCAATCGCCGATCCATTCGTCTGGCTCGGCTTCGTTGGAATCTCTCTCAGCGTCGGCTGTCGCAAGCGAGAGGTGAGCCAGCAATTTTTCGTGATCGCCGTTTTTCCAATCGAGTGTCGCTTCCGGCGGAATCGTCGACTCCTCTTCCACGGCCGTATCATGGAGATACCGTAGCGCACGTTCATCGAGTCCGCTTCGCAGCAACGCCTTGACCAACGTTTGGCGTCGCTGGCTGAATTGCCATGACCGATCCGAGTCGGTCGCATCGAGGCTGCGTTGAAGTCCTTGAACAGCGATTTCGTTCTTGCCAGCATTCAACGCGGCCTCGCCGACCGAATGATCGAACGACGCTCGACTCTCATCGGCTTCCAGTCCGCTGGCGCTGAACACTTTGGCCATCGCGCCGAACCCGGTCACGTCTTGAACCACCGCGATGGCATCGACCGCCATCGTGATCCGTGACGACCGGTTTTCCTCCTCCATCGGTTCGTTTTGCAGCACGTCGGCGAGCGTCTCCCATTGCCGGTTCCAAACCAGATCGCGAATCCGCCGCTGCCACAATGGGTACAGCCCATACCCACCTTCGTCTTCGAGCATCGAGGTCGCCATCTGAACTGCCCGTCGGTGATGATCTTCGCACGAGTCGATGTCACCGCGACGCATCGATTGATCGGCGAGCAATTGATGTTTCAACAGTTCGAGTGAATCAATCGGCGTCGTCGCGACCCGTTTCAGCACGGCTTCGGCGAGCGCCTCGTTGCCGCTTTCCAAAACCGAGTCGGCGATTTGGTCGTGACGATTGGAATCGCCGGGCCAACGATCGAGCACCGCACCCGGATCGCCATCGGCCAACATCACCGAGGCCAAATAGAAGTCCGCCGAACTGGCAATCCAATTCGAATCCTCGTCGAGATTCGCGTCACTGCCATGCACCCAACGAGCGAAGCGTTCAAGACTCTCGCGTGCCGGTTTCAACCGATCGGTTTCGAACCGGGCCCAACCCAGCAGCGAATCTCGCCACGGACTCGCGTCGATACCGGGATGCGATTCCAAGACCGAAAGCAGTTCTTCGGGTTCCCCATCGAGCTCGACTTGAAACGCCATTTCAGTTAGCGATTTCAGCGTCGCGTCGAGGTCGTCGGACTCGTCGAAGATTTCGCGGTAGCGATCGTTTTGCAAACGAGCGTTGAGGTAGTTTTCCAGGGCGGAGGATTTCAGCGACTCGCTCGTCGCCAGCTTCATCGCGGCGAGATACTGTGTCGCTGCGGCATCGAAATCCCTCACGGACCATGCCAAATGCCCGGCCACGATTTGCGTGACGCCGGCGGGCGCATTGGCCGCATCGGGCAGATGTTTTAACAGCGCCTCGCCCCAAGCCGGTGAATAAGTTGCCCGGTACAAAACCGTTGACCACGACGAGTTGCCCTCGTTTTCCCCATCCATCGCCCCCCCATTCATCGCCCCCCCATTCATCGCGCCGAGTAAAGACAACAGCTCCGGCAGATCGCTGGGGCGTTCTTGGTTGACGACGTTGGCCAACAGGCGAGCGTCCTCGGGACAGATTTTCAAACCCGCCAATGCCGCATCGGCGGCCGCGTCGCTCTGATTGCGTCCGTTATGAATTTCCGACATTAAGTAGTGAACATTGGGATGATGCGGGGACTGACCGCGCATCTTTTCCACATACCCGGAGGCTTCGTCGAGTTGCCCCAAACTCACGTGCGCCGAGGCGAGCAGCGGCCACACACCCCAGCGGTTGTCTGGGGTACCGATCGTTTTTAATAATCGAATCGCCTCCTCAAATTCGTTCCATTGCAACCACACGCACGCCATCCGGATTTTGGCAATCGGTCGGTCGCCACGCAGCATCGGTTTGGATTCGAGCAAACGTAACGATTCGATCGCCGCATCGTTGTCGTTGTACCACTGCATACTGAGATCGCTGAGTTCTTCTGTCGCGAGATCAAAGCCTTCGGAGACTCCCGGTTCGCCACGCAGGTACTCGGCGTACTCGTCCGAGAGTGGTCGTCCGTCTTCGAGGCTTTGCCAATCGTACGTTTTCCATTGGCCCTTCTCTTTGACGAGGAACCATTGATGCGATTCGGCTTGATCGCTCGTCGAATAGAACAGAATGTCGACCTTCGCGAGCGCCGCGTTCGGTTCGCGATGGATGCCGAGAATACGGTACGAGGGTTTGCTCTCGGGCTGCGGTACTCCCTCGGTCATCCAATCGTAAAGCGAGAGTTTGTCGATGATCGAAAACTCCCCTTCACTTTGCTTGCTCGTCTTGATCGCCTCGAAAAACATCGGCTGACTGAACGGGATTTCGTCGTAATCCTGCCGCGTTCGGATGCTTTTGCGAACAAACTTTTGGATCTCGCCATCAACATCTTCGATAACGGCTTCGGCATTCGCTTCGGCGTTGGGCAAGTGATGGATGCGATCGAGTCCCTCGTTAAAACGGTCCGCATCGACGGCCCAGGCGTCAACACGCGGGGGCAGTTCGGCGACGGGCGGACCGCCCCCGAACTGATCGAGGCGGGAGTAGAGGAACCAACCACCCACGCCGCAAATCAACAGGAAGAATCCACCGAAGATCGCACCGATGATCGCGAGAATCTTCAAACCCGATGCCGGGGGTCGCGGCGCCATACCAGTTTCCATACCGGGGGCGGGATATTGGGGAAGGTGCGGTAGCGGTTGCTGTGAATCGTCAGAGGGAGGGCCGAAGGACACGAGCAAACCTGGGGGCAGAAGGACGGGGAACGAGGCAGTGGCAACCGACCGGCAATGGATTATTTTGAATTGATCTCGGCGGCCAGTTTCTCACGAAAGATCTTGCTGTTGTGCCGAATGTCGACCGGCAACGGTGAGCCACGAATCACGAACTCATCAATCCGCTGCGTCAGCGGGTTGCGAACGGCGAGGTTACGGAGACTCGCGATCAACTCGTCGCGGCGGGCGGCGTCCTTGGCCAACCTCCGATCGACCGGTTGCACGACGATCACGGGCGTTTGATCCCCGGGGACTCCGCGTCCGACGAGGGCACATTTTTCCACATCGGCATGAACGTTGAAAACCGCTTCACACGGAACCGTAAAGAACGTACGGCCGGACGAGATCACCCGGTGGGCTTTGCGACCACAGAACCAAAACCGATCGCTCGCGTCGAGGTACCCGACGTCGCCCATCCGGTGCCACACACGATCTCCGTCCGCACTCGCTTCGGCAATTTTGTGCAACCGGTTTTGATCGGTTCGGGTGACATAGGCGTGCGTCACCATCGGACCGGTCACGAGCAGTTCGCCGATCTTGCCTTGCCGTAGTTCGTTGATTTCGTCGAACGTTTTGATTTCGTCATCGGTGATCTCGATGATTCGCCACTGCACTTGATCGAAACGAGTGCCGACGCAGACGCCTTTGCCTTTGGCCGCCGCCGGGCCGGTCTCGGCGATCACCTGTCGCGATTCGATCGACGCGATCGGCAAGGCTTCGGTCGCGCCGTAGGGAGTTTCGATATCGGCTTCCTCATGAACGAAGCGACGGAGACTGGCCAGCGTCGCGGCGGGCACGGGGGCGCCGGCGGACAGCACCCGGCGCAGCGTCGGGAACGGGCGACCGACCGCGTTGGCCTCGCACCACCGCGTCACCGTTCGCCACAACGCCGGCGAACCGAACGCTTGATCGACCTCCCATTGCCGGGCAGCGGCAATCAGTTTCCGCGGATCGACGTCGGCCGGTCGCGTGGGGTCCATGTCCGGGATGATCGTAGTCACGCCCATCACCGCATCGAACAAACCGAACAAAGGGAAACACGCCAGGTCTCGTGAGCCGCGACGAATTTCGTACCGATCGGCGATGTTGTCAATCTGCGCGTGGAAAGTGCCGTGCGTGTAGGCGACTCCTTTGGGAGGTCCGGTGCTGCCGGTGGTGAAAATCACGGCCGCTTCGTCGTCGCTCGTCACCGTCGGCAACGGCGTCGATTCGGCTTGCCCCATTTCGATGATCTGATCAAGCGTGCGCCCGCCCCAAAACCATCTCCGTCCGACCGTCACGTTCCAACATGCCGAGGGAAACCGATGTCGTAACAACGTGCGGATCGCTTGGGCTTTCGGAATCCCGACAAAGCCATCGGGATTAATTTCACTCAAACAGTTGACGAGATATTTGCGTTCCATGCCGGGATCGATTAGGACCACCGACACGCCCGCTTTCATCAAGGCAAAAACGAGTTCAATGAACTGGGCACCGAACGGCACCAGACTGACCAATCGCATCCCCGGACGGACGCCCCAAGCGGCGAGCCCACGGGCGATCGTCGTGCTGCGCTCGTCGAGAGATTTGAACGTCGTCAACGCGTAGTCACGATCGCTGCCGTCGCGTTTTTCACGACCGGACGGTTGGGCGATCGCCAAACCGCTGGGCAACATCCGGGCGACACGAGTCAACCGATGGGCGACGTTGCCGAGCGTCACATCGGCCCGACCGCCGGGAGAACCTCCCGACAAACCGCCCGATGGATTGTCGGGAGAACACGCACCCGACGCGTCGGGTGAATCCTCGTGTTCATGCTCGTGATCGTCAGCGGGCGCGTTCATGCAGTTTTCGATTGGCGGGCAGAGTTAGGAAGGGCAGAGCTTGGAAGTGCAGAATCGTGGCAGACGGCGTTCTGGAAAACCGAGATAATTTGTTCAGCGATACTCTCCTTGATCGCGGTTTGAGCCGATTTCCAGCCGGGAATCGCGTTGACCTCCATTAATCGAACGTCACCGCTATGATTGGTTTCGATCAAGTCCACGGCGGCGAACGTCAGCCCAAATTCACGACAAACCCGTTCGGCCAATTCACGCCACGCCTCGGTCAAAGGCACGACTTCCGAGCGCCCTCCGGCACGCACGTTCGTCCGGAAATCCGATTCGCTCGTTCGCCGGATCGCATGAATGTGCGGCCCGATGACGAGCAAGCGGACGTCACTGCCCCCGAGGCCGACGCTGCCCCCGAGGCCGACGCTGCCCCCGAGGCCAGTTCGATCACCCGTGCGAGCGTCCACTGCCGCCCCGCAGAACTGCTGTACATAAAAAACACTGCCGAGTTGTTGCAGCGTCGAGAACGTCGTCCACGCCAATTCCGCGTCACGGATTCGCATCACACCACGGCCCTCGCCACCGAAGATCGGTTTGACCACGACGTCGCCGCCGAGCCGATCGAATGCCTGCATCGCTTCGCTGCGAGACTGGGTCACGATCGTCGCCGGCGTCAAGATGCCCATCCGCGCCGCACGGGTCAACGTCGCGTACTTATCAATCGCCAGTTCGAGTGCGGCGGGCGGGTTGATGAACGAGGCCGCGCCGCCCGCTCGGGATCGACGGTAGTACTCGTCGTGCATCACCGCGAGCCGAAACACGATCTGTTCCGTTCCACCCGGAGGCATCGTGCGAGTCAAAATCGCGTCGAACTCGTCCAACCGCATCAACATCGCGTGCTCGACGTGAACGTTTTCACACAACGCCGTTGAGTAGGTGATTTGAGCGTCGGTTTGGCCAGTGAGCGATTCGTAATCGGCAAAGAATAATTCCGCCCCCTGTCGCGTCGCGGCGGATTGCAATTCGCCCAAGTGCCATCCCAACGCATTCGATCCGGCCCGGCAAACCGGACGACCACCGAGAACGAGGATGCGGGGGGAACTCACGTGGACTCCATCCCAAACGAGGCTCGCAATATCTCGGGAGCGATCACGCCACTTCGCCACGTTCGTCCGGAAACCAATGAGTGGATCGTGACCACCGCAGGACTGAACAACATTGGGTCGACTTTGTAAAAATCGTAATCGTATTGTTTGAAAATTTTCGCGAACGGTTGCCCGTAATCCGACGACGCACTACTCGGAATTTTCTCCGCGACCGCATCGATCGATTCATCGTCGGCATCGATCCACAACGTGACCCTCGCCCCGTACAACATCGCATCGTTCGTACGCCCGATCCCGCCGACGGTGTCGCCGGGTTTCGCACACGGCGGCAACGGAGCGGTACCGGTGGCCGAGACGACTCGGGTGACATCGAAATCGAGAGCGTGCAGTTTATGCAGCGCCGTCTCGACGCTGCGGGCGACCACCTGCACGCAACCGGCGATCGACGTCACCGCCGCGACGCCGAGACCAACATGATCGCTCGCGACGCCACAATCCGACGCGATTTGTTCGATCACCGCGTCGCCGGGCAAACGATCCGATTCGAGCACACCGACGGCATAAGAATCTGCCGTCGCGGGCGTCGTCAAATTCAGTTCCGTCAGCATCTCCTCCCGACCGCGAAGCATCCGCATCGGGCCACTCGCCATCGCAAAGAATTTCTCTACCGAAACCGGCCACCCCGCGTACTGACCGCCCAAGCACGATTCGATCGGATGATCGGTATGAACCAGCACGGCATTGTCGCTCACCATCTCGGTAGGAGCCGGTGCGATGCCCACCTCCGCATGATCGCCCAAACACAATCGAGCGAGAATCAACCCCGCCTGCAGCGACCCAGGATGGTCCACGCCGCAATCGAGCACCGTCGCCCCACCGATGCGAGACACGCCGCAGCGCAGGTCATCGGCCCGCCCGAGGGATTGTTGGAAGAGCTCGTGGGCACGCGAATGCAGCCGAGTCGGTTGGTAACTTGGATGTGATGTCATCGGCGTATATTGAACGCTAACGCATCGATTGTCCAGCGAGGGTCGCGATGAGCCTCATCGGTTTCAAAGACCTGTCCGTGCTCAACGGGCCCGGGGGTGAGCCGTTTCGTAGATCGTTCGCAAATTCGCAGCGCTGACGTGCGTGTAGATTTGCGTCGTTGAAAGAGATTGATGGCCGAGCAATTCCTGCACGCTGCGGATGTCGGCGCCGCGATCGAGTAGGTGCGTGGCAAAGGAATGCCGCAGCGTGTGAGGACTCGTGCGGGTATCGAGTTCGGCGTCGGCGATGTACTTGTCGAGCATCCGTCCGACGCTGCGAGTGGTCAGGATATCGCCAAAACGATTTACGAAAACAGACGCGGCCCGTCCGAGTAGTTCCGTTTTCGCAGATCGGTTGCGCCGCCGGGCATAAGCCTGGATCGCTTCGACGGCGAACGAACCGATCGGACTGATTCGTTCCTTGCGTCCTTTCCCGCGGACGCGAGCGATGCCTTGGGAGTAATCCAAATCACCGTCACGCAGCGCAACCAATTCACTGACCCGAAGACCAGCGGAGTACATCGTTTCCAAAATCGCGCGGTCGCGCAGACCGGCGACGTCATGAGCTGGCGGCGCCGTCAACAAACGCCCGATCTCGTCGTTGGATAGGACGAGTGGGAGTTTGCGATTTTGCCGCGGGTTGCGAAGTGGTTTGGCCGGATTGATTCTCGCGGTGCCTTCCCGCATGGCGAATTTGAAGAAACTCCGCAGCGACGCGAGCTTCCGCGAGATCGTGCTTTTCGCATAATCCGCTTGCTGCAACGCCGCCTGGAATTGTCGCAATTCAGACGGGTTGAGCGTGTCGACCGACGCGCTGGCAAACTCGCTCGATTGGACCCATTCGACGAACCCGAATAGATCCTCCCGGTAGGCTTTGATCGTCAGGTCCGACGCATTGCGTTCGGTAGCCATGTATCTCAAAAACCGGGTGATCGTCGATGTCAGGGTCGCTTTCGCCATCATGAACCTCTAAACGAAATCGTCGATCGAAATGCTGTCGAACTCTTCGCTCGCGTCCGCTTCGTCGTACTCGGTGACGACGGTTTCGCGGATCTTTCGCGACAGCATGGCCGCGTCGTACCAGGAGAAATCCAGGTCGGGGTTGGCGGCATAGCGTGCGAGTTGGCGAAGCGTTTCGTCGCGGTTCTCGTCATCGAACAAGAAGATGAACTTCTCTTCGCCTTTGACCAAGGCCAATACGTTGACTTCCTTTTCCATGGGTTTCTCGTCCTGAGTTGAGTCGTGACAGCGGGGGAGGTGGCTGCACTCAGTATCGGCTGACGGGCCAACGTAAAATGAGGTCGCTTGGGTCCTGACCACCCCGAGACTCCAACATTTCAACAATGTGCAGGTGACAACAGAAACGAATGAAATCTTCGCTTCGTTTGATATAACCCTGCCAGGACACACCACGGGCATCATCGCCGGTCTCAACGTAATCGGCGAGTCTTGCCGTGAAGTAAGGATCGTCACCCCGGTACATCCTTGTATGCGTTAGAACCGGTTCATGTTGCCGGATCATGGCCGGTGGTACCGGTTGGGGCGGATCGGGAATCAGGTCGGTCGGCTCCGGCCAATCCGCAGGCAACGAGCTGGCACCGACATACCCCTCACCGATGGATTGGCCCTCACCGATGAACTGGCCCTCACCGATCGCGAGATTTTCGTGCGGTGGCATGGGCACCGCATTGGTATCGAATCCTGCATGAGGCAATTCGCCGCCATCGGGCATGATCCGCGGCACGACGATCGGTTGTCCGACAACGCTCTCTTGGTACTGCACGCGAGCGATCCGTGGGGCGACCGCTGACTCACCCCTGGGATCACCCGTCACACCGTCTCGCATTGGATTCGGTGGTGAGTTCGGTGATGCAGTTGCTTGCTGATTCGATGCGGATTGCTCAATACGTGGGTTTTGGCGATCACGGGACGCCATCGGAATCGCTTGTGGTTCCTGTGTTTTGAGCTGGCTGCGGGCCAACTCAAACTCGGCTTCGCGGACGATTCGTGCGGGGACTTTGTCTTGGTTTTCGGTGCCCCAGGGCAAACCGTATCCCGGCGGGATCGCATGGAACCCTTCGTTGGCGGCGTACCAATTCACGGTCAACGCCATCCGCGGCGGATAGTAGGTATCGAAATCGGTGACCGATCCGACCACGATCGCCTCGACGTCTAACATTTGAGCGAGCCGTTGAAAGTCCACACCTGTGCGTGGTTCGCCGTAGCGGGCGGCAAAGGATCGCCACTGCACCGCCGTCACCCCCACGGGCAACACTTCAAAACCGGGAATCGACTGTAACGCCGCGTAGTACGCTTTCGCCACTTCATCGCCGTCCACGTGAGGCGAATCGCTCTGGTTGAAGAACGGCAACACCGCGACACGTTTGAGCTGCGGGAACGGATTGTGCAGCGAATCGCGGGTGCGAGTGTCGGGAATCAACGCACACCCGTTGGCTGCCAAGCACACCGAAATCATCAGCGCGCAAGAAACCGCCGAACGGGTCGAGGGAATGATCAACGAGATTGAATTAGAAATCATAAGAGCGAGTTTCACGATGGACCTGTTGTCATCGCGCACCGCCTCCGCCACCCTAACCGTAATGATCGACCGGTGAAGCCGATTCAATTGAGGGGAAACTGAAAAATCACTCAACGTTTCCGGCGCATGAATCTCAGGCCCGCGAAGCTCACGAATCGGGATTTTTATCCAACACGTCCTCCACCCAACTTTTGGCTCGCATCATTGTCGGAAAACCGATCGTCGGCGCGGTCAAAAGAGCGACGTGGCGGAGGTCGTCGCTGCTGCAACCCGCTTTCAACGCCTTCCGCGTGTGCGAGTGGGCACCGCCTTCGAGCCCGGCGGTGATCGAGATCGCGAGTTTCACGAGCGAGACCTCCCGATCGGTCAACGGCCCGGCCTCCCGTGCCGCCTTGCCCATGGACTCGTAGGCTTGCATGAACTTCGGAAAGCTCTCGTGCATCTTTTGGTAACTTTTCGGGATCGTACACTTCGCATTCATGGCGTGTTCCAACGGTTCGAGTTCGATCACCGCGAGAAACTCAAGCAACGCGGCAGGCAGTGATCGTCTCCTCCGCGACCCCTGAATTTAATCGCGATAACGCCACCGGCACAACATGAAGGATCACGCAATACTCAGTCCGTCGGAAGCATCACCCACAACTCCGGGCGACCGACGTTGCAATGAACCGCTCGCACGAGCATCCCCATGCAGGCCCACGATACGAACAAGGTCATCCGAGCGGCGTGCCACGCAATCGGGAACGTACGGGGTGATTCCATGCGTCGATTGTTGACGCTCGGCACCGGGTGGAAGATCGCTTCGATCCAAGCCGACCGGGTCGGTTCATCGTCTTGAAGACGATCGAGCGTTTGAACGGTTTCATGAAGCGTCTCCGCCGACGCCCCCTGCTGCATCACCGTCCGATCGATGGCGTAGGCAGCCTGCCGACTCAGTGTAGGAAGGATCAGCAAACCCAAGAACGTCCACAGCGTGAACCCCAAACAGGTCATCGCAAGCTCGCCCACGCTCGTCACACCGGCACCCGGCAACAACGCCGACAGAATGAATCCTACGATCACCCAAGTAAACGCAAACAGCATCCCACGTGTTCGACTGCCGCTTTGAATCGCCTCCAAACGCCGCGCGATCGTGACCGAGAGTTGCTCCGGTGACAGTTGGGCAACCGACCCCGCCGGAAGAACAATGGATTCTCTTCCCGGCAACCCCACCACGCCGCCGGTGAACCCGGTATCGTGATGTTCCAGCACCACAATCGGTCGCGAGTTCCACCCCCAATCCGACGTCTGCTGAAGTGCCGCAGTGACCGCAGCAGCACTGTCCGACGAATCGCCAACGCGATGCGGCAAAACCCCAATCAGTTTCGCAACTCGCAATTGAAGCGTGATCAACATCACGGCAATGCCGAGCACCGCGAGCGCTGCACCGAACAACCCGAGCCAACGCCCCATCGCCAAAATCAGAAGACTCACCAACATGAACAGCGATGCCTGAACAACGACACCGCGAATCCATCCTCTCGCAAACGCTCCCGCCGTGATCGTGTTCGGCCTCGAACGATTGGGCAACAGAAAACCGCCGAGCAGGTCCAGCGGCAGCATCAACCCGATCAGAAAACCGAGCATCACCAGTAAAGCGGTGAAATCCTCTCCGCTCCAGACTTGAGTGCCCGGCAACCACGTCAACGGCAGCCCCGTGGCGAGCAGATACGTGCTGATCACGACGATCGATCCGACGCCGGAAATACCAAGCCACAACCGAGAACGTGCGTAAGTCATCACTACCAATCCCAGGAAACGTCGAGAACCGAAAATGCAAAGCAGAGATTGAGGCGGTGCTACGAAGTCTTTTCTAACTCGTCGAGTTGTTTGCCGACTTCTTCGGCTTCGGCCCGCTTGAGATCACTCTTCTTTCGATTGACTGTCGAAAGGTCAAATGATTCCTGCATCAGCTTGTTGTACTTTTCTTGCAGTTTGTCTTTACTGTTGCCCGATCCAAACATCGCTACGTTCTCCATCGCGTTAAGGGGTAGAATTGATGGCATTATCGACCTACGTCAAGAGGAACTTTCGCCACGGATCGTTCCGGGGGTGCTTGGCAATCGGGGGATCTCAGTCGCCCCGCCGGAATTCCTAACCACGTCGTCCCACTTGATTCAGTGGAACCACGTAGCAGTGTCTCTCAGAGACGCTGGAAATGGCGAGTCTCCGAGAGACTCGCCTACGTGAGGTTCCGCAGAACCTTTTCCGCCGATGTGCTTAGGGGTTATCATTGAGGCAATACCCGTTCGTCCGACGAGATCCGATGTATTTGTCGATCACCGACCCGCAAGAATACACGACGAAAACACGCTCGGCGATGGAGCAAATTTCCGGTGACCAAGCGAAGCCTTTCATCGAGCAGCGGTTACGATTGGCCGAGATGGCGGCCGCGTATCAAGACGGACAATGGGTGCCGTTGACCGGTACCTGGAAACTCGCGTTGTCGCACATGCTACGAACCCAAGGGCCACGAGAGATCGAGTGGTCGGTGCTTGCCCCGTCGCCGTCGCCCGAGAAAGCACCTCCCGGCCTGCAGATGGGACCGGCACGTAGCATTTGGAACGACCGGACCGATCCCGGCGTGCTGTTCTTTGCCGATCCGGTCAAAAACCGCCTCGGCGTTTTCCGCAATGGAAAGGAAGTTGTTAACAAGCAGGTGTACCAAACGCCGAAGCGAATTCGGGTCAAAGCATGGGGGCCTGGCATCACAATGGACATGGATGGTCGAAGCGGCGGTCAACGCGAAACAACCCGATCGCCTCGGTTCATGAGCTGGTCGGCACTTGAGGCTTGTTGATTGAATTGCTTTCAGGAAAACAAAATGACAATACAAACCCGACGCGCAAGCAAGTGCATACTGTGCTTCCCTCGCTAGCAACTTTGGAACCTCGCACATCAGCGTGAAAAAGACAACAAGACTCGACTCAGAGTGTCGAGCTACTTTCACGAGGGATGTTGTTTCTCAATCCATGCGATCGCTCGGGGGATGCCCGTGTTGATCATGGGAGAATAGTGACCGCCCGACGTAACGGTTTCAAAAGTCACGTTCTTGTCGGCTTGTTTGAGTTCGCTGACGAATTCCTCGGCATGTTGGAAGGGAACGTTGGAGTCGTCGCGGGCGTGGAAGACGAACACCGGACAACGCAACCCCGCGACTTGTCGTTTCGGCGAACTGGTGATCACGAACGTGTGAAGATTGCCGAACATCTGATACACGGCAGGGTCGTTGGTGAGGTCGGCCAAGCGAGCCTGCAAATCATAGGCACCGGCGTAGGCAATGACGCCACCGATCGGTGGTCCTGGCCACGCTCCGGTTAACAACGCCACGTTGGCAGCGGAACTATGGCCGGCGTAATGGAGTTTCTCCGGAGCAGCCGTTTCAATTTTTTGCAAAACAAATTCACGCGCACGTACCGCGTTGGCGATCCCGGCCGCAGCGGTCGCAAACTTCGGGTAGGCCTCGACCAACGCTCGCATTGCCATGGGCGTGCCCGGCGTCACATTGTCCGGCAACCCGCCGTCGAGTGAATACATCACCGCGATCATGCCAGCCTCGGCATAAGGGAGTGTCTCTTTGTCGTAGTCGTCGGTTCGGGAAAGTGACGCTCCGTGAAGAAGATTCGTCCCCGCCGGCGCGACCAACACGCTCGGCAATGAGCGCTCGGCATGTTCACCTGCGGGAATCCAAACGTGAAATTGCATTTCGCCGGAATGTCGTTGGCCCGGCAGGTTGATCTCAACGAAATAACGTCGCACCCCCGAGGGATAGACTTTCAACGGTTCACCCAAGTCGGGGAACTCATAGGAAGTTTTCGGAATCAGGTGCCCAAATCGTCGAGGCGGATTCGTTCGCGACGACGGGTTCTCCGAACCGGATGGATTTTCGTTGCCGCCCGAGACGTCGTTCGAATTCGATGACGATGACGCAGTGCGAGCATCGTTGGCACCGGAAGAGAGCATGATTGCCGCACCGACAATTCCCCCGAGCAGCAACACGAGCGCGACGGCCACACCGCCGATCAAGACGGGTTTGGGAATGGATTTCGATCCTGTCTTACGCGGCCCGCTCGGGCGAGCACCGGGAAAAGACGCGTTCGATCCGGTGCGTGGCCGGGGAGCGTGGCCGGGAATCGATCCGGTCGCCGGCGTGGCCGGAAACTCAAAACCGGCGGGTGCCGGTGGTTGACGCTGGACACGGTTGCTCGCCGGACGCGGTGCCGGCGTTGGTATTGCCTGCGCCGCCGGCGTGGATGGCTGCGACACCGCTGGTTTTTCCGCACCGATCTTCAGCACCGTTTGGCACTTGGGACAGGTCACACGGGACTCCGTCGCAAGCGGCTTGACCTGCAATCGCTGCTGACACTTTGGACATTTGACAAGAAGGTTTTGGCTCAAGAGAGTCTCCTGTGAGCAGCGGATCGGATGCGCGAACTGTACCACAACACGTCCTCCCCCGCTTCGCTCGGGAGGGTGAACATGATGAGCCTGTCTCAATCGCGATTGCCTCCCGTATCACCCAGCCCGAGTTTCGTGATCTTTTGTTGCAGGCTTTGGCGGTGGATACCGAGGCAGCGGGCGGCGGCGCTCACGTTGCCACCGGACCGCGTCATGGCGAGCTGGATCGCGGCCCGTTCATAATCCTCGGCAATCTGTGCCCGGCCCTCGCTCAACGGGAGTTGTAAATAGGACGCGAACAAATCGTCGGCAGCAGGCGTTTCGTTTCGTGTCAGCCCCAGGTCAGTGGCGGTGATGAGGCTGCCCGATGCCATCGCCGAAGCGGACTCGACCCGTTGTTTCAACTCCCGGACGTTGCCCGGCCAATCGTGCGTGATCAATGCGGCAATGGCCGTGCGATCGAACTCGTGTGATGCACCGAGGAAACGGTTGGCGAGCAACAGGATGTCTTCCCGGCGACTGCGCAGCGGTGGCAAGATGAGTTCAATGCCTTGCAGCCGATAGTAAAGATCTTGCCGAAACGTCTTGGCTTGGATCGCGGATTCGAGATCTTGATGCGTTGCACTGAAGACTCGCACGTCGACGCGGATCGATTCTTCACTACCGACCGGTTGCACCACGGACTCTTGCAACACACGCAGCAGTCGCGTTTGCACTTCGGCGGGCATGTCACCGATTTCGTCGAGAAAGAGTGTGCCGCCATGAGCGCGACGGAACACGCCTGCGCGAGCACGATCGGCGCCGGTGAAGGCCCCTTTGACGTGTCCGAACAGTTCACTCTCGATCAGAGACGCGGAGATCGCGGCGGTGTTGACGGCGACGAAGGGGCCGCCTCGTCGTTCGCTTCGGGCGTGCAGTTCGCGGGCGACGAGTTCCTTCCCCGTACCGCTCTCACCGCGAACCAGGATCGGCAATCGGGCTCGCGCAGCGCGGTCGATTTGCGTGAATAGTTTTTGCATCGCGCGACTGCCGCCAATGATCGGACCACGTTCTTGCGATTGTTCACAATCGCTCTGCAATCGAGCCACCTGTTGTTGCAAATTCACGCGTCGCTGAGTCCGATCCGCGATCGATCGGATGTGGTTGACGTCGTAGGGTTTGGCGACGAAATCGGTGGCACCGCGCTGAACGCACGTCACCGCGTTGGCGATCGAATCGCTGGCCGTGACCACGATAATCTCCGGCAGGTCGACATCACGCCGGGCGTTGAGTTCGTCGAGTACGGTCAAGCCGTCTTTGCCCGGCATCGTCAGATCGAGAAATACGAGGTCGGGTGCGTGCGCGGCAATGGATTCGATCGCCGCGTCGCCGGTGTCGGCTTCGAGAATCGTGCGACCGTCGCCGCGGAGCGTTTTGCACAACGCGTAGCGAGCGGCGTTTTCGTCATCGACAACGAGGATGATCATGGGGATGTCTTGTTGAGAGAGTGCCGGTCAATCGAAAGCCGGATTTCGAACGCGGCGCCGCAGGGTTGATTGTCTCGGAAATCGATCGTGCCACCGAGTTCACGCACCCGTTCGGCAACCGCGAACAGGCCGAGTCCGTTGCCGTCGGGTTTCCCCGTGACGAAGGGTTGGAAAAGTGTTTTGCGTTTCTCAGTCGCGATGCCCGGTCCGTTGTCGCAAACCGAGAGCACAAAATCGTGCACATCGATCGTCGAGGAAAGTGACACGTGCCCGCCGTCGACATCACGTGCCGCTTCGATTGCGTTTTTCGTCAAATTAAACACGATCTCGGTGAAACTCGATTCCGTCGCGGTGAGTGTCGCACCGTTCCCGTCGAGCTGCGTGGTGAGTTCGACGTCGAATTGTTTCGCCAGATAACTGAGAATGCAAACAATGCGTGAGATCGTTTGATCGGGAGAAATCCGCTCGCACAATTCGAGATCCGGTTTGGCAAACCCGAGCAATTGGTTGGTGGTTTGTGTCAGACGATCGATTTCATCGACCACCATTTTGAGTTCCGCCGAGCATTCGTTGTCCGGGCCGAGGTCTTCGATCACGAGCGTCGTGATGGTTCGGATCGACGACATCGGGTTGCGAAGTTCGTGCGCGAGCGATCCGGCGAGCAATCCGAGCACGGAGAGTTTTTCCTGTTGCAGGACTTTGCGCTGGGTTTGTTGACGCAAATTTTGTTCGAGTCGGTTGTGCAGCGTCGCGGCGAATTGATCGATGATCAGCGAGAGCACGACGATTTGATCGTTGGACAACCGGTCGTTGCGATATCGATTGCCCACGACGACGGTCCCGCATGTCGAACCGAACGACAATCGAATCGCGAGCAGTGCGTTCTCACTGATCATCGCATCCTCCAACTCGGTCGACGTGACAACGCCGCGTTGCAGCACATCAATCTCGTCCGACAGGGCGTGATGAATCCGGCAAAGCGATTCGCTCAACGAGGCATCCGAATCGGTCGTGGTGCCGCTGGACGAGGCACGAACGAGCGTCGACGCGAAGGAGTCCTGAGCATCCCCGCGATCGTCGTTGAGCACCAGAGTGACGTGGTCGAGATCGAGCGAACGACGCAGGTCGTCGGCGAACCACGTCAATAGCTCATCGCGGTCGTTGGAACCGTTTTGAGCCAAACGCAGTGCGAGGCCGCGCATCGCGTCGCGAACCTGACCGACATTCGTGCTCAACAGGTATCGCAACGACTCACCGACGCGGCGGCGAAGCGAGGGCACGACGAGCACGACGCTGGCAATCAAAATCCCTTCGATCCAAACGAAGTCGATGTTGGTCTTCGCACCCATCATGCGAACCAACGGCGTGACGGCGAGGCGATGCAGCAGCAACAATCCGACAAAAATCACCGCGTAACCGACTGTCCGTTCCATGATCAGGGGCAGCACACGGCCACGCAGCGAATGCCAAACGAACAGCAATCCTGCGGCGAGCGGCGAGAGCGTCGCGACGAGTCGCAGTGGCGATTCATACGGCGTCCCGGCGGAGACGAACGCGTAGGCGAGCGACACAGATGTCATGAAAACCAGTACGATCGAAAGCCGGCGCAGGAACGCGTCACCCCCGGCAACCGAATGACGGCCTCGCAAACGTAGGAAACCGAGGATCGAGGCCGAGTTCGCGACCACCAACCAAACCAAGAACGCGGTTTTCCAATCGCCAACATGTGTGAGGAAATCCGAGGTGTCGGATTGCCAAACCTCCCGTGCAATCAGTGGCAGCGCGAGTAACGGCAGGTAGAGCAAGCCGTATCGCTGGTCGAGCGGGGGATTGGCGAGAATTCCGGTTCGGTTGAGCCGGATGACGGCGTGCAACATCGCCGAGGGCAGAGCGAGCAAGCCGCCACAGATCGCGATCACCAACAATCGGTCGAGATGATCGATCGAGGAAGGCAACGTGTTCACGTCGACGATCATCAACCGAATGAAGATCGATGTGTGGATGAACGCCGTGCTCGCCACTAGCGTTTTGAGCCAAAAAGCGACGTTGGCCCGGTTGACCCGCTCGAAGATCACGAACAACAACGCGACATCGACAACCGAGGCGAAACCGAATAAAAACAATTCGATCGTCTGCCAACGCTCGGTCACGTCGAGCATTCCATCCAAACGCGATCGCCGTTCGGGTTCCTATCCGAGTCGCGATCAATCGTCAGTGTTTCGCGGGTTCGGCCCCAGGCGGGATCGCGTGAATCGATCACGACCGGGGCTTCGTGCTCGCGAATCGCCAGTGGTGGCGAGACGTGTTCGTGTTCGTCGGGTGTTGCCGGATAACGAGTCAAGAGATAGCGAACCGCCGCTCGATTGGCAGTCGAGATTTCGTTTCGCTGAGCGATCACGAACAGTTCCTCATCGAGAACAACGCGGTGGCCGGTCTGCAGGCCAAGTAACCGCCCCTGATCGGGAGCGATTCGAATTCGGTCTTTTGCCCACCACCGGCGAATGCTCTCAAGCAAACTCATTTGCCCGATGTCGTGGAATCGGAGGCGACGAATTTGTAGATCCGTCCGCCGCCCATCATCGTGCTCATCAGGGCTTCACCGGTATCGGTTTGACCGAACGTGAAGACGGGCAATTGTTCCCAAGCGATCGGTCGGTTTTCTTGGACTTTTTCGGATTCCGGATCGATCTTCATGGCCCACAACCGGCCACTGACATAGTCGCCGTAGAGGTAGTACCCGTCCAGGGCGGGCGTTTTTTTGCCGCGATAGACGACGCCGCCGGTGACGGATTTGCCCCAGTCGTCGGTGTGTGGGTATTCGATCAACGGTTCGATCATTTTATCGCTGACGCCGGATCCTTTCTCGCCGTTTCTGGTGAAGCGATGGGCGCCTTCACGCAAACTCCAACCGTAGTTGCCGCCTTTGCGAATCAGGTTGACTTCTTCCCACTCGTTTTGCCCGACATCAGCGGCCCACAATTCGTGGGTCACCGGATCGAACGACATCCGCCAAATGTTACGAATTCCCCAAGCGTAGATTTCCGGCCACACGTTGGCTCGACCGACCAAGGGGTTGTCTTTCGGGATTCCGTAGGCGAGGTCGCCGTCCTGCGTATCGACGTCGATCCGTAAAATCGAACCGAGTACTTTGCTCAGGTCTTGGGCGGATTTCAACGGGTCGTCGGCTTTGCCACCGTCGCCCAGCGCGATGTACAGGTAACCATCAGGGCCGAACAGAACCGTGCCGCCGTTGTGATTCCAAAACGGTTGTTGGATCGTCATCAAAACGCGTTCGCTCTCGGGATCACCGATCCCATTTTGCGAACCGTCGGCGGTTTGGAATTCACTCAGCACGGACACATGGGGGCGTGCCGAGGTGGTGTAGTAAACGTAGAACTTTCCGTTCTCACTGAATCGTGGGTGAAAGGTCAGACCGAGGAACCCTTCCTCGTTCTCGCGGTCTTTGTAGATGACACGGTCGGTGAGATCGATGAACAGGTTGGGTTCTTCGATTTGTTCGTCGTCTTGGTCGAACGCATAGATCTCGCCCGTTTGGCTAGCGACAAACAAACGTCCACTGCCATCGCCAGCGCCGGTCAGCACGATCGGTCGGTTGATTCGCAGATTCGGGTAGGCCTCGACCACCGCGACGGGCATCGGGGTGATGTTCAAATCCGATGGCGGGTTGGCGAGATTGAGGGTGGGAGAGGTGAGTTCCTCGGCCGTCACGTTTGCCGGATGCCATGCAAACAAGAGCACGGCACTCATGCCGGCGACATACATGCACGAGGTCGGTGAGTTGCGAAACCGGGTTAACGTTAGTGAACGCGTCGCGTCAATCGAGCTGAATTTCATATTTCTCAAAAGGGTCAAAAAGTGAATGTGAGTGTGGTTCGAAATGATATTCTAACCAATCTGACGAATCTGAGTAAAAGGGGCGGGGCCAGGGCAGCGATTTCGCGTCTTGGTCTGAAGATTCGATCTCTATTTTCCGCAGAGCCCAACAATCATGTCGATTCAACACTCAGCACTTGACGCCTGTACCCAGGTGAACACAACACCGTTTGACCATTTTTCGATCCGACGTCTTCAAGACGAAACGGCACGATGTGCACGTTTGAACAGTCGCGACGGCCGGTGGCCGGCCAGTGCGTGGCAGGCGTGCATGATCGCTGGCGTTCCCCGTTGGTTCGCCCCCGAGAGAATCGGCGACCATTCCCTGGGCGGTTGGGATTGGCAACCGGCCGATCGGTTGCGTGGGTTGATCGCGATCGCCGCGGCGGACCTCACCACTGCGTTCGTTTTGACTCAGTTTGTCGCGGCGATGGAGCGGTTGCTGCGCAGCGAGAACGAATTGTTGCACGAGCGAATTTTGCCGGACCTCGTCAACGGTGAGCAGTTCGCCACGGTTGGCGTGAGTCATCTCGCGACGAGCAGCAGGCATCTCGGGCAACCGATCCTGCGTGCCGAACCGATCGGTGGTGATGCGTATCGGCTCGACGGGACGGCACCCTGGGTGACCGGGGTTCGGGTGGCCGATATCGTCGTCGTGGGGGCGGTTTGTCCGGACGGCCGTGAGGTGGTGTTCGCCGTTCCCGTCGACCTGCCGGGAGTTCGTGCCGGAGACGGTGCCTCGCTGATCGCGTTGTCGGGAAGTTGTACCGATCGATTGCGATTCGATCGCGTCGAAATCAGTCAAGATTGGGTGGTGTCGGCACCTCGATCGGTGGAACCCAGTGGCGAGACGCATTCCGGCGGTTTGAATGCTTCCAACATTTCAAAGGGCGGCACCGGGTCGCTGCAAACCTCGGCACTCGCGCTCGGATTGTCGCGAACGGCGATCGATTATCTCGAGCGTTCGAGCAAAGAGCGGGGTGGGTTGCGAGACCCGAGCGATGCGTTGGACGCACAATGGCGGTCACTCGAAGCTGATCTGTTGTCGGCCGCTTCCGAGGAGACCGAATTGGGGGAAACCGAATTGGGGGAAACCGAATTGGGGGAGACCGAAATGGGGGAGACCTCTGAGAAGGAAACTCGGGCAAGTCAAACCTCGTCTCGCCCGATGGCGATTCGCGCCCAGGCTAACGATCTCGTGATCCGGTCGACTCAGGCGGCCCTCGTCGCAGCCAAGGGCGCCGGTTTCGGACGCGATCATAGTGTCGGACGGTGGTGCCAGGAGGCGTTGTTTTTCCTCGTGTGGAGTTACCCCGAGGAATTGTCGCAGGCTCGCGTCCGCGATTTGGCAGGCATGGCATCGTGATCTCAGTAACGTCATGCAGGCCATGAAAGTAGTCTTATGAGCGAACGGATTCAATCTGTTTGGCTGAGTCCGCTCGGAGAATTACGGATTGCGATCGAGGTCTCGGAATCCGACGTCCCCCGGTGCATCGGTTTGTACTTTGCCGAGCATCACCCGGCACCGAGGCAGTGGTGCGAAAATTCGCAGACGGTCGATTGGCAGGCCCATCCGGCGATGCGGAACGTCGTCGATCAGTTGCAATCGTATTTTCACGATGGGCGGATTTCGTGGAAGGTCCAGTATCGGTTCGGCGGGACGACGTTTCAAAACGAGGTCTGGTCGCAGCTCACCCAAATCCCGCCGGGACAGACACGCAGCTATCAGGAAATTGCCGTCGCGATGGATCGACCGCGAGCCGTGCGTGCGGTGGGGGCAGCGATCGCTCGCAACCCGATCTCGATCATCGTGCCCTGCCACCGCGTGATTGCCAGCGGCGGGCAACTGACCGGGTTTGCCGGCGGATTGGATCGCAAACGATTCTTGCTGGAGCACGAATCAGGGGCGTGAGTGCACGGGGTTGCTCGCCCTCAAGACGGGTCGTCTTTCTTTTTGCGTTTTTGCAGCCATCGGCGGGCGGAGGCGGCGGGCCCGTTGCTCGGTGACTCGCCCGACCGACGGCTGGGTTTGCCGATCGAATGCTCCGTGATTTGCTGGCGAGTTTTCAATAAAATACGATCGCATTTCGGACACGTCGACGGGGGTGGGGCGACGCGTACATTTTCGCAATGAGTACAAAAATGTTCGATCGTGGGCCGCCTCGCCGCTTCGAACAATCCGCCCACCTCGCCGGCGATGAACCACGACGAGTCGTCTTTGCGGAGTTTGGTCTCGGGCTGCACGCTGCCGTCGCGGACCAACGCCAGCAACTCAGCCGGCCGTAGCGGACCGAGTTCGTCGTTTTCGCGTTGCACAAACCAAGCAGTCATGAGTGATTATCAAATCGATTCGATGTGAAGGCTGCGGCGTCGTCGCTCGGTTCGGCGGACGTCGTCGATCAAACCAGAAATCTCGCTCACTTTGTCGATTCCGAGCAGGCACAGTTCGGGGTCAGAGCGGTCGGAACTGGTGATGTTGATCGTACCGACTCCGAACAAACGCTGGACCGGACCCTGTTGATAACTGACGTCATCAATATCGATGACTTCGATCCGGTCCGAACGCCGAGTGAGCAGTCCAGTTTTATGAATGAAACGCTGGCTGGTCAACTCGTAGTGGAATCCGAGTCTCATGCGAAAATAGTTCGACGCGACGAGAGCCCAGACGATGACGAGGATCCCGAGCCAAACATACCAGGCAACGCCCGAGACGAGGAACGCGGCGACGATCAAGCCGACGGAGATCACGCACGTCGTGAGCCACCAACCGACCATCGCCTTCGGGCTGTAACGGCCGGTCCACAGGGTTTCCTCCGGTTCGTGATCGTCGAGGGAGTCGCGTCGGGCGGCGACCTGTTGCTCGAACCGCTCCCGTGGTGTTTCGCGGGAATTCTTGGGTGCATCGGCAGCGACCGGTTGATTTCCGAATGTGGTTTTGTCGGAAGCGGATGCGTTTTCGTCGGCTTCGGGTGCGGGGCGTTCGGATTCGCTCATGGGTGATTGCTTTTGATCGTGGAAAGGGTGGTTGTGTGAGCCAAAAGAGAGGACTTGTCTGAGTTCGCGGAGCGAAAAAGAAAGATCAATTGCGGACGGGCGAGACAGTTGGCCATGGGGCAATTCGGTCCGATGCAATATAACACACGTGCCAGAATCTGGTGAGAGTGCTGTGAACACGGTGCTGCGTTCCTTTTCGCGTCCATTTTTCATTTGTTTTTGTCATGCGGTGTCCGTTTTGTCATTCCGATAACGACAAGGTGCTCGACTCGCGTTCCGCTCAGGCGGGGTATCGAGTCCGCCGCAAACGGGTTTGCCAGGAATGCGGACGCCGATTCGTCACGATGGAACACATCGAGGCGTTGAACGTGCGTGTCGTCAAAGGCGACGAAACACGGGAACCGTTCAATCGGGAAAAAATTCGGCGTGGGATCGAACGTGCCTGCTCCAAACGATCGGTCCCGAGTGAAACGATCGAATTGACGGTGCAAAAAATCGAGGCGATGATCTATTCGGAGTTCGATTTTGAGATTCCGGCAGAAAAAATTGGGGAAGTGGTGCTGCGATTTTTAGGCGATGTCGACGAGGTGGCTTACATCCGGTTCGCCAGCGTCTATCGCGAGTTTTCCGATGCGAGAGATTTTTTGCGGATCATCTCGGGGCTGCAGAGCAGTCCGCCAGTGCCCGACGACGCGACCGGCTCCGATCCCGACCTGACCCGAAGGCCGATTTCGAGTCACGATCGGGGCGCGCCGCTGGAAACTTCAACGCCCAGGAAAAAACTCGGCAATCTGCCAGTGACCAACCGCCCGGCAGCGAACAACAGCTCAGCGGCGAACGGCGAGGCCGAGCCGCCGAAGAAGTTCCGAAGGAAATCGCGTGCCGCGCGAGAAGGCTTATGAGACGTACCCCGCTGGCATGGAAAAACCTCATCAACGACCCCCGGCGGCTGTTCTTGGCCTCCGCCGGCGTCGGGTTCGCCGCCGTGTTGATGTTCACACAAAACGGGTTCCGCAACGCGTTGCTGGACAGCCCCGTGCAATTGATCGAGTTGATGGATTGCGACCTCGTTGCGACCAGCGAGGCCCGCTACATGCTGCCGGTGAACCAGCGGTTCTCGCGTGATTTACTCCGCCGGGCCATGTCGGACCCTGGCGTCGAAGCGGTCCAGCCGTTGTTGATCGAGCGATTGCTCGCCCGAGTCCGAGTTGCCCACAAGGAGGCCCGCCCGATCCGAGTCGTTTCGGTTCCGCAGCAACCGGGGTGGTTGGATGTGCCTGGATTGATCGCGTTGCGCTCGAAACTTCAGCCTCCCGGGACCGCTTTGATCGACCGAAAAACACGCCGTGAGTATGGGTTCCAATTCGCTTCGTCCGGCGAGCCCTTGCCGCAAACGATCGAACTCGCCGACAAACGCATCCGGTTAGTCGGCAGCGTCACGATCGGAACCGATTTCGCCAACGAGGGAACGTTGTTGATTCGTGAAAACGAGTTCGCGAGTTACTTCCCCATCCGCGGCGGCGGCAAACCTTTGGAAGTCGTCGACGTGGGAATGATCCGGGTTCGCGACGGCCACGACCCAGCGGCGGTTGCGAAACGATTGACAAACCTGGCGCCCCAGGTTTGGAAAGTGGTCAGCCGCCAGCAACTACAGGATCAAGAAAAACAATTTTGGACTAAACAAACGCCGGTGGGCAAGATTTTCGGCATCGGCACGATCATGGGGTTCGTCGTCGGCGTGATTATCTGTTACCAAATTTTATACACCAGTTTACAGGATGCGATGCCCGAATTTGCAACACTCAAAGCGATGGGATATCCGAACCGATATTTCCTCGGTTTGGTCGTGCGTCAATCGATCTTCTTGTCCGTTTTTGGCTTTGTGCCTTCCGTCTTCGTGGCGTTGGGATTGTTTTACGGATTGGAATACGTCTCCGGTCTACCGATGCTGATGACATGGGACCGAGCGGCCTGGGTGTTTTTCTTGACGACGTCGATGTGCCTGATCAGCGGCGTGTTGGCGCTGCGGAAATTAATCAGTGCGGACCCCGCGAGCTTGTTTTAAGCCGGGCTGTTCAGGATCTGAGGTTGACATGGATTTTCGTCAACAAAATTGGTGCCCTTTTTTGTCATCGAAGATGACTCGGTTTTTATGCCAACGGCGTCCAACACCACAGCCCAGGGTAAGGATCGCGAGCCTTCGCGAGGGTGATCATTGCCGACAACATCCATCCCGACTCGGGATGATTGCGTGGGGCCGTCTCGTAACCTGGCGTTGCGGCAGCATCGCCTGCGGCGGTGATAACCTGAACCCCAGGATATGTTTTCGAACGCCGTTGGCGTCGCAGACGACAACCTGCGCAAGGACGAGCAGGTTCGGGAAAGTGTTTCGGTGTATTAGCCGTTTTGGCGTTATCCACGGTTCTCACGTTGAACCGGGGCTAACGCCCAAACGGCTAATGGGGTTGTACGCAATTAATTACCCGAACCTGCTTAATTGCGTCGCAATCCCAAAATATCGAAAGATTTAACAGCCCAGCGAATGGACTCGTATCCTCGTCCACTACCATTTAGCGCGTTTGATGGTCTAGGCACCGAATTCGAGTCGTCGGACGCCGAGTTGTTGTTGCAACCGGGTGACGATCGAGGTGTGCATCTGGCTGACCCGTGATTCGGACAGGTCGAGCGTCGCACCGATTTCTTTCATCGTCAATTCTTCGTAGTAATAAAGAATGATGATCAGCCGTTCGTTGCGGTTGAGTCCTTTCGTGACCAATCGCATCAGGTCGGTTTTTTGAACCCGGCGTGTTGGGTCCTCACCCTTTTTGTCTTCGAGAACATCGATCTCGCGGACGTCTTTGTAGCTGTCCGTTTCGTACCATTTCTTATTTAAAGAAACGACACCGACGGCGTTGGCTTCGCTCTGCATCTTCTCGACTTCTTTGACGTCGAGTTCCATGTGCTCGGAGAGTTCGATCACAGTCGGAGCGCGTCCGAACCGAGTTTCGAGCAGTTTCGTGGCGGCGCCGAGTTTGCTCGCTTTGCTGCGAACGAGGCGTGGAACCCAGTCCATCGTCCGGAGTTCGTCGAGCATCGCTCCGCGAATCCGGGGGACGCAGTACGTTTCAAATTTAACGCCACGGTCTCGGTCGTAGGCATCGATCGCGTCCATCAATCCGAAGATTCCGGCGCTGATCAGATCGTCGAGTTCGACGCCGTCAGGGAGACGTTGCCAAATCCGTTCGCCGTTATAGCGAACTAGGTGCATGAAGCGCTCGACGAGTTGATTCCGCAAACTCTCGTAGTCGCAGTGGTCTTTGGTAATGGCTTTGAATGAATCCCAGACTTTGGCGATTTCTTCTTCAACGGGGGCAGCGGCGGGCATCGAATCCTCCATGATGTTCACTGATCAACAAACGTGTTCTTCCCGAGCGTGAGCGGAGGATGTCGAACGTTTGCCAATGGAATTTTTTTACTGTTTGGTCAATTGAGACGGGTGGGAATCAGCATGGCAGCCGTGCCAAAACTGGGTTCCTTTCTCTCAGGCTTCAAATCTCAGGTTCATTGGTCGAGCCTTCGGTGCCAGCATCGAGTTTGGCGACTTCGTCTCGGTACCACTGGACCCGTTTGCGATACAGGCTCTCGACTGCATCACGAACGAGGTAATCCGCGATCGCTCCGGTGATGGCTCCGATGCCCAAAAATACGATCAGGGTAGCGATCGCTTCTTGAGCCACGTCCGCTGCCAATTCCCCGTTCATCGCACCGCGGAGGACAACGAGTCCCATGGCGAGTGATCCGAGCGAGATGGCGAGCGTCCGTGTCAACAGTCAACTCCGGTTTCCTCCCGCCAGTACATTCATGAGAATGTTTCGGCGGGCGTGCATCTGGTTTCCCAAATTCGTTAATCGGACTTATGAAAAATAAACTCAAGTGAGTTTTGCTTTCCACGTTCCGCGTCAGTTCATGTTATCGGCCAAGGGTGATTGGGACTTGAGTCTGTTTTCTTTAAAAAGAATGCACTTCCTCGTCGACTCGCGTTGGTTTACGCGGCCTCTCCGAATGAAACGCTCTGGGGCGACATCGGCAGCAGGGACGTGACGAGATTCGGCGCATCGGCAACGGCAATGTCGTCAGGGACCTGTTGTCCGTGCGTGACATAGCTCAGCGGCGTCGAGAGGTAGCGTTCGTTGGCGGTGAGTGCCGAGAGCACGCCCGCAGTATGCGGTGTTTCGTCGAGTTTGGTCAAAATCACCGCAGTCGCCTGCACCGGGGCGAACCCCCGCAGCGTCGCATTGATGTTTTCACTCGAACTCGTCGCACTCAATACAAGATGAGTTTCGTCAGGCTGAGCTGCTCGCAAGAATCCGGCGAGCTGGTCGATCCGGGCATCGCTGCGAGGACTCCGACCGGCCGTATCAATCAAGACGAGATCAACGTCACCGAGCCGATCGATCGCGGCTTGCATTTGATCCGGTTTCTCGACGACCTCCATGGGCAGGTCCATGATCTCGGCATAGGCTTTGAGCTGTTGAACGGCGGCAATTCGGTACGTGTCGATCGTCAATAAACCGACCCGGCGCCGCGCTTCGATACGGAAACCGGCAGCGAGCTTGGCAACCGTGGTTGTCTTGCCCACGCCCGTCGGACCGACCAACGCGACGACGTGACGCTCACCCGGTTGCGTTCGAATCGGGCCACATAAATTCAGTTCGCGAGCGATCGCACGTTGCAGATGTTCGAGCCGCTCGGCTTCACCGAGCATCTCGTGATCGGACTCGCCCAAGTTGGCAGCGAAACTCGATGCCGAAGCCAGCCAGCGGCGAATCACCGATTCGGCCACCCCGGCTTGACGCAGCGGGCCGACGAGCGGATCGATCGAGAGCGGATCCACGTCCTCATCGACGCGTGGGTAACGATGTTCGATCGGGTAAATGTTTTCGGAGGATTCGGCGGCGGTGGGAGTCCGCGGTTGCGAGCCCGCCCGACCATCGAGGGCCCGACCATCGAGGGCCCGAACGTCCCGAGGTCGCGAGACGCCGGATTCGTCATCATGCGACGCGGCAGGAAATTCACCTGGCCCGCGAAGTCCCGCGATTACCTCGACCTGGGTTCGCCCGAGCCAGCCGAGCCAGCCGTCACGGACCTGACGTGTATGCAGGACGGAAGCATCCGGACCCATTTGTTCCCGGATGTCGGCCAAGGCGGCTTGCAGGTTTGCTGCTTTGAAAGTTCGTATGGACATCAATCACTCACCACGCCGTGCGACTGGATTTGCGTATCCTGGGTAATTTCGTTGTAAGAAAGGATACGGACGCGGGGCATCGACGCGGCAATGATCTGACGCAGCCCCGGACGAATCCGCGGACTGACGAGAACAACCGGGTGATGACCCAACGTGATTAGTTTCTTAACACCTTCGGAGATTTTTCCGCAAGTCGAGTCTACGGCCGAAGGGCTCATCCGGATGAAAAGCCCTCGCTCGGTGTGCTCGATCCCTGCGGCAATGCGATCCTCCATCGCTGGATCGAGAGCGATCACGTGCAGTTGCCCGTAATCGTCGCGGTATCGGGTGCTGATCGTCCGGGCCAGCCGGTGGCGAACGTACTCGCTCAGGAACACAGGGTCCTTTGTTTTCGATGCATGATCACCGAGCGTTTCCAAAATCGTCGCGAGCTGGCGGATCGGAACGTCTTCACGAAGCAGCGTCTGCAATACCTGCTGCACTTCGCTGATCTTGAGCATCCCTGGGATCAACTCATCGACTACCGCCGGAGCAGCTTCCCTCAGTTCGTCGATCAAGTGCTTGGTCGCGTCGCGGGTCAACAGCTCGTCAGCGTGACGTCGAGCGATTTCTTGCAGGTGCGTCGCCAAGACTGCACCGGGCTCGACGGTCGTATAACCGTAAATCGCAGCCTGCTCTCTTCGAATCGGATCGATCCAAACGGCGGGTTCCCCAAACGTCGGATCGCGCGTCGGCTCACCATCGATCACACCGGTGGTGTGTCCGCTGTCGATTGCGAGCAATTGATCGGCGACGACCCGCTCGGTCGCCATTGGATTGCCCGCGATCCGGATTTCGTATTGATTGTCGTCGAGGTTCATATCATCACGGATGCGAACCTTCGGCAACACGATGCCGATATCGCCCGCCATCGTGTTGCGAACGCCCGTGATTCGCTGCATCAGATCACCGCCCCGGGCCGGATCGGCCAACGAAAGCAACCCCAATCCGATCGCGAGTTCCATCGGATCGACCGCGAGAAAATCCTCGACACGTTTGGTCGGCGGAGCCGCATCGACGGCCGCCTGGGCATCGGCAGAGGCCCGCTCGTCAACCAAATCTTGCGCGTTCTGACGACGCAAAACCAACGCTAAGCCGATACACCCGGCACCGAGCGTTGCCATCGGAATGGTCGGCAAATTGGTCAGGATCAAAAGCGATAAAAAGCCGCCCGCCACCGCGAGCGCTTTCGGATTACTGAAAAGTTGCTGCAAGAACTGCTCAGGCAAGTTCGCCTTGCGAGCACTCCGGGTCACCAACAACCCGGCCGCCAAAGAAATCAACAGCGCCGGCACCTGGCTGACCAAACCGTCCCCGATCGTCAGTTTCGTGAAAAGTTCGGCCGCCTCGGCGATCGACATCTCATATCGCATCACGCCGATGTACAGACCGCCAGCCACGTTGACGAGCGTGATCACGATTCCCGCCACCGCATCGCCACGGACGAACTTACTCGCACCGTCCATCGCCCCGTAAAAGTCGGCTTGCGAGGCGACTTCTTCACGGCGGCCTTGGGCTTCCTTTTCGTCAATGATTCCGGCGTTCAAATCGGCGTCGATCGCCATTTGCTTGCCCGGCATCCCGTCGAGTGCGAAACGTGCGGCGACTTCACTGATCCGCGTCGCACCTTTGGTGATCACGATGAACTGAATCAACACGATGATCACGAAAATGATGATCCCGATCTCGATCCGGTCGCCCGCGACGAATTCACCGAACCCCTGAATCACGCCCCCGACCGCCGAACTGTCACCCGATTCGGTACTCGTTAGAATTAACCTCGTCGTGGCAACATTCAGCACGAGCCGGGCCAGCGTCGTGGCCAACAGCAACGAAGGGAAAATGCTGAATTCCAGCGGCGTTTGCACGTAAACGGTCGTCAACAACACGATCACGCCGACCGTGATGTTGGCCGCCAGCAACAAATCCATTAAAAATGGGGGAAGCGGCACCAAGATGACCACGAGGCAACCAATGATGCCCATCGGCAACACCAGATCTCGATAGCGCATCACCCACTGCATAAACGGTCCTTCGTCTCACAAAATAATCGCGAATAGAATAATTCGAGTACCGAGCGATGCCTCGCAGGCTCGGCTCCCCACGGCATGACGCGCCGCAACGTCGAGGTTAGCAAACCGATCGCGTTGGCAGCCAGATCGTTCGCAGACCAAATCAGCGCGGGGTGACGATCTCCCGCACTGGCAGGTCTTTTTCGTGCGTCGTTCGCAAAGGTTCCTGCCCCTCTTCCAGAGGGGGGGGCGATCGAGCGGTTTTTAAGTGCTTGCGCAGCGAGGGTTTCTTCACCCTCCCGAGCGAACCTGGGGAGCGACCGTGTGTCACCCGTGGCGTTCGTGATCGCCCGTGTCGAAACGGCGGCTCCATCCGCCGTTGACGTTGACCGTTTGTCCGGTCATGAATCCGGCCTCGCGACGGACGAGAAACGCGACCGCCTCGGCGACATCTTCGGGGCGTCCCCAACGCTGCATCAATGACTGTCCTCGCGCCCGCTCGTCCCAGTAACCGCTGGTCGTCTCGCCCCATGCGGTTTGAATCCAACCGGGGGCGACAGTGTTAACCCGGACGTGGGGGGCGAGCGACTGCGCGAGACTGCGGGCGAACGCCATCACGGCGGCCTTGACCGGGCCGAACATCATCCCTGCATCGCCTTCCATTCCCTCGGGCGCCTGATCCCAACCGATGAACACCATCGATGCGGTTGGCGATTCTGGTCGCGCGGCCGCCTCCATCGACCGTCCGACAATGCGTGATAACGCGATCGTCCCGCACACGTCCACGTCGAGCAACGCGTGCAGTTTTTCATCGAACGACATTGACGAGAATTCGCCCGTGAGGACATCGACGCCGGCGTTGTTGACCCAGGTTTCGATCTCGCCGAGATGGTCCATCGCGTCGTGAGCAAAACGCGTCACATCGTCGGGATCGCCGAAATCGGCGGGCATGATTTGGCAAGGAACTCCGATTCGCTCGACCTCGGCTGCCGTTTCGACGGCGCCCTTTCGATTGCGGCGGAAATGTACCACCATCTGCACCGGGGAGGACACGGGCCGCATCGCTGCTTGTTTTGCCAATCGAATCGCGATCGCACGACCAATCCCGCTACTCGCGCCGGTGACCACGATGCCTGACATGAATACTGCTCTTGAATTTGGCAAACCGATGGATTGTCATTTCGCCGCAACGTCGCGGCAGAGGAAGATCGGTGACAACCCGCCGCTAGCGTAACTCGTTTAGCGACAGCAAGACAATAGCTCGCGTAGTGGACGAGGCTACGAGTCCCACACTCAATGGACTCGTGGCCTCGTCCACTACCCTTTACCGAGTTTTATTGTCTCGCTGTCCTTTATGAGGCGTATTGCAATCGTGGGTCATCGAGACCGAGTCGTTTCATTTTTTTGTAGAGGGTGGTGCGATTGATTTCCAGTTCGTCCGCCGTTGCCGCTCGGTTCCAGGCGTGCCGTCGCAGCGAATGCAGAATGATCTCGCGTTCAGGCGCTTCCAAGGCTTCACGAAGACTTCGTCCGGCGGCGATCACGTTCGCGGCAGACGACATACTCGCGCTCGACGAGAACCCATTCATCCCGCCTTGGCTCCCACCAGCGGCCTCGTGGGACGTACCCGCCAGAACTTCGGGAGGTAAATCGTGGACGCCGAGTACGCGGTCACTGCCTAGTAGCACGGCTCGCTCGACCACGTTTTCGAGTTGTCTCACGTTACCCGGCCAACGATACGCTTGCAGAACGGTGATCGCCTCGCGGTCAAAACCCTCGACGTCCCGCGATCCCGCCTCGGCTGCCTCGCGAAGGAAATGATCGACGAGCAACGGGATATCGCCGGGCCGTTCTCGTAGTGACGGCAGTACGATATTGATCACGTTGATTCGGTAATAAAGATCTTGACGGAACGTGCCGTCGGCCACACCGGCGTCGAGATCCTGGTTCGTCGCCAAAATCACCCGCGTGTCGACCTTGCGAGTCTCCATCCCGCCGAGCGGTTCGAACTGAAACTCCTGCAACACGCGAAGCAATTTCACCTGCATCGCCGGGGTCGCCGTTCCAATCTCGTCGAGGAACAACGTGCCCGCGTCGGCGAGTTCGAACTTGCCGATCCGATCCGTATTGGCTCCCGTGTAAGCTCCGGCAACGTGGCCGAATAATTCACTTTCGAGCAGCGTGTCCGGCAGCGCACCGCAGGCGACTTCCACGAACGGACCGCCCCGTCGGGACGAACGATGATGAATCGCACGTGCGATCATGCTTTTCCCCGTGCCGTTCTCTCCCGTGATCAGAATCGATGCCCGGGCATCGGCGACGCTATCGATCACGTCGAAGATTTTCATCATCCGGTAATCGTGACTAAGGATGTTCTCCAACCCGCTGCGGCGATCGAGCTGCCGGCGCAACGACTCGTTCTCCTGTTCCACTTTGTGATGATTGATCGCACGATCGATCGCGAGCATCAATTCGTCGTCGATGACCGGTTTGGTGAGCAGATCAAACGCGCCCGCACGAACCGCTTCGACGGCGGTATCCGGAGTCGCGTACCCCGTCATTACGAGCACCGCCGTATCGGGATGCTGTTTCGTCGCATAGCGAATCAAATCAAAACCGTCTTCCCCGCCCAAGCGGAGATCGGTGATGATCAAATCGAACGGACGACCGCCGAGATGATGGCGTGCCTGCGAGAGATCGTTCGCGACGTCGACATCGTACCCAAGTTCAATGAGCCATTGGCCGAGCGAACTGGCGAGGTGATAATCGTCGTCGACGAGCAGGATGTGGGGCGAAGAGGGCATTTCGTTTTCCGTGGTGTCGGTAGAATTTCGACTACCCCCATTCTTAAGTCGAAAAACACGCTCGGTCAAAATATTCAACGTGTGTTTCGAAAAAACAACATCCTTTAGTGGAGCAACGATCGAACACGATCAGGTACGAGTTCGACCATTCGCGTCCGTGTCGCCTCGTCCTGCCAGTGCACGTATCCGATCACACTGGCGATCGTGATCGCGACGATCGGCGAGGCGAGCAGCGTGATCGGCAGCAACGCCAACATCGCAGTCTGGAGCCCGATCGGATAACCGAACACGAACATTGCAAACCCCACCCCGAGCATCACGACCGCGTGCGCCAACAGCGTCGCGACCACCGCACCGGTCAATCCGAAACGCGGCAACAACACCGCGTTGAGCACGAGGTTCGCGATCAAACCGGCGAACATCGCGACCGCCACCGCGCGACCTTTTTCAGCCGACAACAGATAGCACTCGCCGATCATGACCAGCGTCGACCAGGTGCAGAAACACAATGCCATCGGCATCAATTTCAATCCGTCGCTGTATCGACCTTGTAACAACACGTCGAACATCCACGGGCCGATCAGAATCGTAAACGCACCGCCAACCGTGAATACCAACGAAACCCCGAGTAACGCGTCTGCGATTCGTGCTTTCACGGCGGCGAGTTTCTTCGCTTCCCAGTCCGCTGACAAATACGGCATTAAAACGCCCGCGATCATGGTCCCGACGCTTAACAACATCATCGGAATGATGCGTCCGGAATGGTACTGACCGACTGCCGCCTGGCCCGCCGTTTCTCGGACAAGGTCCGCGCTCGCCGATGCGATGGATCCCACAGGAACGGGCAAAAAGTGCAAAATCATGTAACGATCGGAAAGTTCAAATAGATTTCCGATCAAATTCGTCATCCACAACGCCGCCGCGTAGGGAGCGAGACGACGGATCATGGTCCCGAGACGCATTGAATCGAACTCTCGATCGCCACCCTGATGGATAGCCGACGCGGTCTCTTGGTCGGGATGTCGCGACGCCGTCGTCCAATTTCGTGCCAACGACCATCCGCCGGGGACTGCGGCGATCAAACAGGCCGCACTGAAAATCCAAACCAATCCGGTGAAATCACCGCCACCGGCCAGCCATGCGAGACTCAACAACGTGAACCCGACGCCGTGGATGAATTGCATCCAGGAAACGATTTTCACCTGTCGCAGCGACGCATTCAGGTCCGAGGCGAAGTTGTAAACGATCATGCCGACCACCGCCGCCGCCATGCCGTAGACCAGCGACGAGGATTCCGGTTGCAAGAAAATGATCCAGCCGAACCATTCGGGAAACGTCACCATCGCCGCCACGAAAACTCCGGTGCAGAGAATGGTTCCGATTCCGATTCGGCGAACGAAAGGCTGCAGTTGCCCCTTCAAACGGTAATGTTCAGTGAACTTTGGCAACACGCCCGGAATCCCGAGCAGCATGACCGGCGTGATCAACGTGATGAAACCGAACGCCATCGACCATCGCCCGACATCCATGTCGCTCATGAAATGACAAAACGCCATCCCACGGATAAAACCGATGCCACGTCCCACCACGGTCATGCCGAGCATCATCAACATCCCGACCGCGAAAGAATCGACGCGAAATTCGTGCCGTCCCTCGTTCAGATCGGTCGCCGTCAGATTGCGGGGCGACTGGGCAGCGGAGGACATAGACAACGCAAGGGGTGAATCGAAGAACGCGTTCGCTCAACGGCGAAATAAATGATCATCGAAGTTTGGGACGTGATCACTGCCGAGTCGATTCGATCGTATCAATGCGACGCACTCTCGCAGCCCCGATCAGTCGAATGGGAGGGCGATCACGATTCTGCCGGTTATTCGGGACCGCTATTTCGACAACTGCAGCGATTCGAACGTCCGCAACTGATATCCCACGCCGACGTAATCGAGCACGTTGCACAACGCGCGGGCTGCGATCCCGAACCCGTCCGGGCCACTGAAGCCGCCGAATTGGCCACCGCCGCGAACGTGAGGTTCCAAATCAAGGAACACCCCATCGACGCCCCGAGCCACCATCCGCTCGTGTAGCGTCGGCAGGAACCCTTTCAAATCTCGTAGGATCGCCTCGTGAGCACTGTCGCCTCGGTCGGCTGGCACGAAATGGCTGGCCGATTCCTCGTCCACATGATCGACCCGACCGATAATCGATGGGTCGCAGTAATCCTTGATGTGCAACCAACCCAACGACGGCTTCATCGCCACGTACTGAGCGTAAACCTGATCCGGCGCGAAACCTTGCATCGCAATGTTCGCACCATCAAAAATTGTCACCATCGCCGGATGATTGACTCGCTCGGCGATCGTCGCGAGCAGGTCACCGGTTTGACCGACGAGGTTCGCCTCGACCTCCAATCCGAACGTCAAACCACGAGCGTCACAGGCTTCGGCGATCTGCCCCAATTGATCGACGACTTGGTCGAGATGATCCTCTGGCGAAGTGCCTTTGGGGTGATAAAACGCGAATCCTCGCAACAATTTCGACCCGAACGCCTCGGCCCGATCGCAGGCCGTTTGCACGTCTTCACGGAGATAAGTGTCAAACGGTACGAACTTGTTCGCCGTGCCATCGTCGACGTCGCACAATTTGACTTTGCCGATCGGCGAACCGATGCTGGAAACCTGCAACCCGTAATCGGCGTGCATTTGCTGGAGTTGCTTGATCTCGGAATCCTCCAACGCCATCACGTTCTTGATCCCGCCGCCGACGTCCACGAACCGGATCGAATAGTACTCCAACCCGATCGCGGCCAGAGCGGCGAACTGCTCGTTGGCTTTTTTCGTCAGTGCGGACTCGTCAGCAAAACCACTAAGCAGGACAATCGGTGTAGAACTCATTTGGATATTCTCAAAGTTAAAAAGATAAGCCGTTTTGGCGTTAGCCACGGTTTGGTGGTTAACTAAGCAGGTTCGGGAAAGTGTTTCGGTGTATGCGCCGTTTTGGCGTTAGCCACGGTTCTCGCGTTGAACCGGGGCAAACGCCCAAACGGCTAATGGAGTTAGACGCAATGAATTACCCGAATCTGCTTAACTGGGGCTGGCGACCGAACGGTTCATTTGGCGAACAGTTTTCAGCGCGTCGCTAGTCTGCGATAAATTCGGGTTCAAGTGAAGCCGACTGCTTAGTCGACCTCCGTTAGAAACTCGTGGGCGCGGCGGCCAAGATGGTCTCTCCGCTGCGTTGGATGACACCGCATCAAATCGACGCACTCCGGACAACCGGCCACACTGCAAAACAGCCGTCCGAAATCGCTCACGAGTTCGCACCAGCACGCCGCATCCAAACCTAGCCGGGCCAGGAAGGGCGGCGAAATCCGGGGACTCGAATTCGAGGGACTCTGAAGCAAATCTGGGGAGAGCAAATCTGGGGACAGAGCATTTTCCTGGGTGTTGCATGGACTTCAGGAGGAGGGTGTGGAGGCTTTTCTGATGCGGTCAGTTGCTCTGTTTTTTTCCTCCTGGGAGGTGGGTGATGGCTGGGTTGGCTCGCCGTGAAGTGTTTGATCCTGATGAGGTGGCGAACGGTCACTTCCATCACTGCACTTCCCGGCGGTGCTTCTTGACGGGAGATGACCCGTACTCGCCGGGATCACGATGCGGCGAGTGCGTCGTTGATGGCATGGGCGGAGTTCAAGTTTTGGAAAACGCATCCGCATTCGAAACGATTGTCGTGTTTCACGATCCATTTTGCGAACACGCTGCCGCTGGCCCCCGATTCGGTCGTAATCAGTAAACGCTCGCCCGCATGGATTTGTTGGTCGACATGAATCCGAACTCCCGTGGCCGAAAAATCCTCGAGTGTCGCGTGCTCGGCGACCGTTTCTCCAGGAGCACGACGAATTTGGACGAGGCTCCCGTCGGAAATTCGCGTTTCTTGACGACGAGTCACGTAGCCGCCCGAGACCATTTGATCGATCACGGCAGCGTCCATTGGACGTCGGAACCGGAACCCGAACGTGTTGCTGCCCACGCTCGTTTGTTGGTTCCAACACAAACGCCCGGCAACCTCGAGGTCAATCGTTCCCGAGGTATCACGGATTCGCAGCACCGCCACGGCGAGTTCCTCGGGTTGGGCCACGGCGACCTTGACCGCACAACCGCCAACGCTGATGTCGGCCATTTGACAGGCGTGCCGGACCTCTTTGTCTTCCTGCAAAACCAGCAGTTCAGCGATCAACTCGGTCTTGTTTTTTGCGTGAAAACGATCACCAGCACGGTTGTGCGAAACGCTCGGGGCTGCAGGTGTGGCGGTCATGACACGAGATCAAGGGTGAGCGGAGGGTGGGGGGGTCTTAACGGAATTCTAGGACATGAATGGGAATGCATGTACGAAATACTAACGCGGCCCGGTGTTAATCTGTACCGGTTTTGCGGCTTGTCACGCCTGGTCTGAACATTCGGTCGCACCAATCGTCAGAATCATCACAACGAGCCCTCGCGCCGACCCGATGAGACGGGAGGACGAGTTGACGTCGCGTACCTACTCGATGTCGGACTGTGTTCATCCTGACCCCACGTCGTCCTCCGAGAGACACGTTCATGGACTTTCCGACCATTCCTTCTGACCAACATCGGCTCGTGAAACGCGTTGTCCTCACCGCATGCCTGGCAAGTGCCGGGCCTTGGATGTCCGGTGGCGGAACCCTCTCGGCGCAACAAATCAATCCATACGCGATGCCTCCGTCGTATGCCACCGAGCTCCCGTCGGGCTCTGCGTGGCAGCCGGTCGCGCGGGCCCAACTGCAAATGCCGCAGCTTTCGGAGACCGCTTCGGATTCCACGTTCCCTCGGGCTGGCGTGATGCCTACGGTTCCCCACCCGAATTCTCACGCTCAATGGACGAGTACGAACAGCGACGTGTCTCGCACGCTCGTTCCGGTCGGACCGCAGTGGTCGTCGTTCACGCCTGGCTCGTTTCACAGCGTATCGGCGGGGCCTGCGATGAGCCCGTCTCAACCACGTGCCGCCTCGGCGGGGCAGCGGCCTTCCCGTTTGCCCATCACCGGTGGCGATCGTTTTGCGACGGAAACAACCTTGTCTCCGCCACCGTGTTTTGAAAAACCGCCGACCCGACTCGTCAGTGCCGCCCGTCAGCGATCGACGTTTCTCGCTCAAACCCCCGCCCCGACGTCCACCGGATCGAGCCTCTATCTGGCCTCACGAACGGCCCAATCTCAAATCGACGAAGCGGCCAAACGGTTCCGTCAGGCATCGTTGGAATACGACTGTGCCGCCTACGCGTCAGCGGAGAGCTCCGCTTGGGAAGCCCTCGAAAAGGCCGCGACCGCGATCGATTTGTCGCGATCCTCGTCACCCGGTTCCGGCAATACGTTTTCCTCGCGATCCGATGCACTCACTCAACTGCATCAAGGTCGCCGCGCGATCGACGAAGCCCAAAGTTTTGTCGGTCCGTTCGCCCAAGAGGACCGCGACGCGATCGCACGACTGGCCCGCTCCCATCAAACGCCCGTCCTCCGTGAGACCCTGCCACCGATGATCGCGAGCTATTCCACCTCATCGACTCCGGCCCGTCGCGAACTGCCCACCGCGAGCGAAGCGATCGATCGGTATCTCGATTTCGCACGCATTCAATTCGCAGACATTGCCACCGAGAGTTTACTCGCCGCTCAAACGATGGACCTGCTCGCCGCGATTCGGCTCGGACGTGACGAGGCCAGCCAGTTACCAGGACCGACCGCGATCTGCCTTCGCCGCGCCGCCGTGCAAGGACAGAGCAGTAACGCCGATCTCGTCGCCAAACTCGGGCACCAACTCGCCGACATCGGATTAGTCGACGAAGCCCGGTGGGCACTCGAACACTCGCTCACACTCCAACACAATCCTACCAACGCGGCCCGATTGGCTAGCCTCGCTCCCGCTCAACGAGCGACACCCACGTCCACCTACGGTTCCTCGATCCTCGCCGCCACGCGTGTGCCGAGAAGACCCGAAACGTTAACGAACCGAGTCCCCGAAATCACAACCGTCTCGCCGGAGCAGTTCGCCGCGATCTCGCACAGCGTGATTCCGGGCGCTCCCCGATCGGAAACACCTCACACCGGACTGGCACAAACCAATACCAATACCAACACCAACACCAACACCAACACCAACACCAACACCAACACCAACACCAACACCAACACCAACACCAACACCAACGCCAACGCCAACGCCAATTTTCAACAAGCCGCCGCGATGCAATCGAATCCCTCATCGTCGCCAGTCACCACGTCGAAGCCGCGAGCGTTTTTGAACGCCATGACCGCTTCCTTCCAATCGCCCACCAACAACAGCGACGCCAATCCGATCCTGTTGCCGCCCCAACAACCCAACGCGCAGGCGGCATCACGTTCGCTACCGAAGCTCAAAAAATGGTGGTAACGGTTCCCAGCGGTCGATGCTCTCATACGCAAAAAATTCCTTCGGCTCATGCTGTCACTGTGCCCCTCTCCTCTTTTCACCCGCTGCTGTTCGCGATCACGTTGGTGTGTTTCACCTTCGCATCGCTGGATTGCAGTCCGAGTCCCGCGCAGACCTATTCGGTTCCATTGTATCCAAGCCCGACCATGGTGAGTCAATCGCATGAGATGCACTCCGGTGCAGTCAATGGTTTTCAGTCGTGTGGCGGTGGTTTGGTCGCGGGCCGCAGGGGTACGGGTGTCCGAAGTGCATACTGGGCCTGGACTGCGCGACCGCGTGTGGCAGCGAAGCCCGGTGGCAAGACATGCGCCCGATGCGGTTCGACGCGTATGGACCCGGCGGTTATGCCGGCCCCTCGCGATTGCAGCATCTCGCCAAGTACCAACTGCGGCCCGGTGATGAGATTCAAATTGTTTATCTAGTCACTCGTCGTCAGGACAACGAGCGTACCGTTCGATGCCCGGAGATGAAGTCTCGATTGAATCGATCGCCGATGCTGCTCTCGATCGCGGAACTCTCGAGGACGGTTTGTTGATCCAACCTGACGGGACGAACACGGTCCGGTTGCTCGGCCAAATCCAAGCCGCCGGGTTGACCGTGTAAGGACTACGTGAGTTACTCGAACGAGAATTCGAGGCGTTCTACGACGACCCCGCGATCGACGTCACACCGGTCCGGACCAACATACTCGCCGAAGACATACGTGCCGCCGTCGGCGGACTCGGTGGGTTCACCACTCAGGCGATTACCGTGACCGTGATGCCCGACGGACAGATTCGATTGCCGGGGATCGGTGGTGTCAACGTGCAAGGTTTCACGCTCGAACAGCTCAAACGCGAAATCAATTTACGTTACGCCGAAGTCGTCGTCGGTTTGGAAGTCGAACCGATCCTAGCGCAACAGGCACCGTACTTCGTTTATGTACTCGGCCAAGTCGCTACGCCCGGTCGTCAACAATTGAGCGCACCGACATCGGTGATGGGTGCGATTGCCGCGTCCGGTGGTCACCTGCCGGGCGGGGATTTGCGTCAAGTCGTGGTCTTTCGCCGCGCCGAAGATTGGCGGCTGATCTCCACCATGCTCGATCTCAATGGGGCCATCCGAGGAAAACGGCCGACGCCCGCCGACGAAATTTGGCTCCGCGACGGCGACTTCGTCATCGTGCCCGAGCGACCGATCCGATTGTTCAATAATTTCGTCAGCCAAGTCTTCACCGAAGGAATCTACGGGATCGTTCCGTTCGGCGGATTCACCATCGTTGAACAGGGACAGTAAGGGTCGTCGGGAAAATGTCTGTCGTAGCCACGCTCGCCAGAGCTTCGATTTCACACTCAACAGTAATCATCGACCATTTCACCTCGACGTCACCGCAACCATCCCTGGACGCTACACCGGTCCCGCATCGCGAACCTATCGGTACTACACGTCCGAAGAAAAAGCATGGGCACCGCCGTTGGAAATCGAAATCCAACCGTAATGTTCCATCAATATTAAATCGACGTTCGAACGCTCGTGTTCACCCAAGTTGCGACCCCGAACTGGTGCGAACCGAGTCAGACACCATGGGCAGTTTGTCGTGGCAAGGCGTTTGCGACAGGAAGATAACCTGATTTTTCGCGTCAATCGGTTGTGATACGAACTCTGCTCGAAAATTATTTCCGCTCCGCTCCCGACTCTTGAATCCGTCGGCCGACACCGGCTGCTGGCAACATTGATCGACGATGTCAACGCGATCACCTATGCCCTGTCCTCGTTCCCGAGCGTTTGTGCCAATGTGATGGTGCTCGCGTGTGGATTGCTCTATCTCGCCTACCTGTCTCCCATCCTCGCTGGGGCCACGATTCTGATGGCAGGTTTGGGAGTGACCATGTTTTTAGGAGGCATCCGCGCGGGCAATCATTCGCTGATTCGCGGTCAAAGCATCCAAGGGTTTGCACACAGTTGGGGCCGATTGTTCTTGTTCATCGGCATCGGATTGCTGCTCTTCGTATGGCCGCTGCTCTGGCCGGTTAGCACGGCGACACTCACGGGGTAGGTGCTGACGATTTTGTATTTGACCTACCCGCTCGACGGTATTCTCGGCTGGCTGCCTTCGTTCAGTATGGCCAGCATCGCGGTCACGAAAATTGAAACACTCGGATTGATGATTGACCAACCCGAAGGACAGTCTCAGACGGGTTCCAGCCAGCGATTGCAAACCATTGAGCTGGCCGGAGTCACCTATGAGTACCTCAGCCACGGACGCCCCGCCTTTCAGCTCGGGCCGATTGATTTGACATTGACTGCGGGCGAGGTCGTGTTCGTCGCACGCGGTAACGGCAGCGGCAAGACCACCCTGGTCAAGTGTCTGACCGGGTTGTACCTGCCCGCCGAGCGACAAATTCGGTTCAACGGCAAAGAAGTCACCGATCGAAATCGTGTCGACTTTCGTCAGATGTTCTCTACCGTTTTTGTGGAAGGGCATCTCTTCGATCGGCTGTTTGCTTGGCGTGGAAGACAAAGTCGACCTGAAAACAGGGAGGATCTCCCAGGATCAACTGTCGCGCGGCCAGCACAACCGGCTCGCGCTCTTAAGCACATCGGCGGAAAAGGTTCGGCAGAACCTCACGAAGGCGAGTCTCTCGGAGATTCGCAATTTCCAGCGTCTCAGAGAGACGCTGCTTCGTGGTTACGCCGAAATAATTGTGACGATGTGCTTAGTCGCCGCACTCGACGATCGGCCGATCTTCGTTTTTGATAAATGGGCGGCAGAGCAAGACCCGGGATTCAAGCGAGTTTTTTATCACCAAATCGTTCCCGTGGCGGGAGTGAGGTCATCAAACGCTTCCATCAATTCCGTTTCGATTCCATCCATTTGATGAGTGTGGAAGGCATCGTCCAGCTTCAGCCAACGAACAAAGACATCGCGACTCTCCAGTTCAGCAACGAGACTTTCCATCGGCTTCGTGTCGCCGCCGATCGTCAGCATGGATGCGGAATTGAATGCCGTGATCGCGATTTGACCGGCGTACTCGGCCAGCAAGGGCGAGACCTGTTGTGGCGTGAGACCGACCACCGCCATGCGTCCGCGACCGCCGGTTCGATCTTGCAATCGGCTGCGGTGAAAGACGAGTTTGACGGCGTCGGCGAGCGAGAGAGCGTTAACCGTCCACGCGGCGGCGACTTCACCCACGCTGTGCCCCACCACCCGATCCGGCTCGACGCCCCATGATCGCCACAAACGCACCAAGGCAACTTGGATCGCAAAGATCGCAGGTTGAGCAACGATCGTGCGGTGGATTCGATCGGCGTTGTCATCCATCATCGCGTCGATCAGTGACCAACCCGCATGGGATGCAAAAAGAGCGTTAATTTCAGCAAGTGTTTCACGAACGATCGGCTCGCGTTGGATCAACGTTCGTCCCATGCCGGTCCACTGGCTCCCTTGACCCGTGAACACCATCGTCAGCGGCAGCGAATCGATCAAAGGCGTGGCGGAACTCGTCACGAGTTCCGATCCTACCGGGCCTTCGATCGCCTCTCCCTGAACCCAAGAAATCCCCACCGAAGACTCGCCCGAATCGTTGGACTGCGACGAGATGAAGTGCGTCAAATTGGTTTTCAACTGCTCGGCATTGTCACCGACCACCACCAAACGATGGGCGTGATGTTGTCGCCGCGCACCCGCCGAATAGCAGAAATCCGACAACGGTTCGGTCAGTTTCGATAAAGCCTTGCGATAGGCCTTCGCCATGAAACGCAGCGATTCGGCATCTCGCGCCGACAGGGGAAGCAAGTGCGGGCGGATAGCGAGTGGTTGCTCAGGGTGCCGCTGTTGCTCGGACTGCCGAGGGATCACGAAATCGTTAACCGCACTGGGCGATCCCGTATGCGGGGCGGCCTGCAAAACAACGTGCGCATTCGTACCACCGAATCCGAAGGAATTGACGCCGACGATCGGAAGCTCACCGTCGACCTCGCCCAAAGAAACATTCTGCTTGACAACTTCAAGCTTGAGTTCCTGTGCATCGATGTGTTCATTTAGTGAAACAAAATTCGCGTTCGCGGGGATCGTTTGCTGCCGCAACACCAAGACGGCTTTGATCATTCCCGCAATCCCGGAAGCCGATTCCAAATGTCCCAGGTTGGTCTTGATCGACCCGATCCGAAGGGGACGATCAGTGAATTGACGCCACCGGCCAGAGCGGCGCGGCATACTTCCGAGCGGATCGAGTCGACCGCCATCGCGATCGCCACCAGAGCCGACGAACAGGCGGTGTCGACGATCAGACTGGGCCCCCGCAAATCCAGCAAATACGACAAACGATTGGCCAGGATGCTGCTCGCACCGCCGGTGTTGAAATGGTAGTAGCGATCCAGGTTCCAGCGATCCGCAGGAACGTCGCTAATCGCATCGGAACCGTCGACGAGCAACCGCCACAACGATTCGAGGTCATCGATTCCTCACGGCATCCGCAGCCCGATCCCCACGATGGCAATCGGCATGCTCAAATTCTCACGGGATGACACGCCGTCGCAGCAAGTCGCAGACTCTCAGTTGCCCCCCGAGGGTTCGTCGGCCCCATCGCTGTCGACCGTTGGCGTGTTGGGGAGAGATAGATGAACAGGCATCGAACGAAGGCTCCTTCCAAGAGACAAAGACTGGCGAGTGTTCCGTCAGCCTCCAAAGTGAGGGTGGGCTGCAAGTTTGAATCGTAGCTCACCAGTAAACATCGACCAATTCACCTTGATCGCGAGTCCCCAGGGCTCCCCAGAGTCCGAACACACTCGGACTGTCTGGTGCCAGCGGACCGGTGCCTTTCAAAGTGACGGTGCCGCCGAGTGAACCGCAATCGATCGAGTCGGTGAGAAAATGGATGGATCCGTCGCCCATCGCGGCGTGTGTGCCGCCGCGATGCCGGCTGCTGAACGTGAGCGTTCCCGTGCTCGCCGCATTCCCGCCGAAACACAGTTCCGAATTCGGTGGCAAAATCGTGTTGCATCCCGTCATCAATCCGTTCGAATCGGCCCATCGATAACCACGGCCTTGGGAGACGTTGCCGGGCAACGCGATGTTACCAGCGGCGAACCAAAACATCGGGCGCATGGGATCGATCTGTGCTTGGCAGATTCGGACGTCATCGAGCACACCACCGGACCAACCGTTGTTCATTGATGGCACCGTTCGCACATCATTATCGCCGAGGTGCGTGGCGATTTCGCCCAACATGATGGTCGTCGATAAACCGTCTTTGACGTCGTCGAACGAGGTGATCATGCGAGGGATGAACATGCCGCGACCGGTCGCTCGCATTTGCTCCTTCCCACTTGGTGACCACTTCGACGCCTCGTATCGCCACAACCCTTCGCCGAGTCCCTCGATCGCGTCGCCCAAACAGGCGGCATAGTTTGTGCGGCCCATCGACGGCATTCCCTGGCCGGGATCCGAAGGGCACCGGAAGGTCGTGATTTCGTTTTCCCACGGTGTGTACGAGGTGATCGAAGGAGCAGGCCCCATGCTGGTGTAGGTGTACGTCGGCTCCTCGTACGTCGCCTCGTCGTAATCCATGCCCACCATGTCCCTGTCCGTTTCAAATGCTAAGTAACCGTCCCCCATCGTGTTCATGTCGCCAACGACCGCGTCGATATTCCGATCCCCACCCGGCGGCATGCCCTGATATTGCCCAGCGATCGCTTCCCACGTCGGCGTTGCGCCCACAAACGGGGTGATGGAAACGAGAAAACTCAAACGGAACTGGTTTGTTGTCAGCGGGTCGTTGGCGTTGTTGAACGTGCCAGTGCCGTGCGGCGGCAAACAATCGAACGCGTCGTGATACTGGGCCACGCCCAACGAGATCTGCCGAAAATTATTGCTGCAACTCATCCGCCGAGCCGCTTCCCGGGCCGCCTGGACGGCGGGCAACAACAACCCGACCAAAATTCCGATCACCCCCACGACGACGAGCAACTCCAGCAGTGTGAATGCGGTATGCTGTCGATCACGATTCAGGTTTCGATGTCGTTTCATGTTGTCCTCGCGGTTGCCGGGAAAAGAGCAGTCTAGCAAAAATTAATCATGCCGGTTTTCACCACACCTCGTTTCGATGTTCGTTCCCAAGCCAACGCGTCGGACCCGAACTTTGCCACCGAAATGGTCAAGGAATGTTTGTCCGCCGCGATCCGGCTCGGCGCCAGCGACGTGCATGTGCAACCGCGACGTGATCACTGGGACGTCTCGTTTCGAATTGACGGTGTGTTGCAACCCAGCGAATCGTTCCCACGCAGCGAAGCGAGTGACCCGGTCGCCCGATTGATGGCCCTGGCCGGGTTGCCATCCTATCGCGGCGGCGTCCCCCAGGAAGGACCGCTGCGATGGCCGAACCATGATGGCAACATCGAAAACAACAACAGCGGCATCGAGCGTGAAATGCGATTGGGCATCTTTCCGACCGTGCATGGTAACCGAGCCGCGATTCGGATCATGGACGAACGCGAATCGGTGCGGCAACTCGATCAACTCGGATTCGATACGAAAACGAAATCGCAACTGCAGTCGGTCTGCGATTCGCGTGACGGATGGCTGCTCGTCGCCGGTCCCGCCGGCAGTGGGAAAACGACGACGTTGTACGCGTGTTTGTCGCACATTGCCGCCGGCGAGTTTCCCCGCAGTGTGTTGACGATCGAAGACCCGATCGAATCGGTGATCGATTCGATCAGCCAGAGCCAACTGCAATCGAGCAGCGGTCTCACTCTCGCCGCGGCCATGCGTGCGGCCGTGCGTCAGGATGCCGAGGTGTTGCTCGTCAGCGAAATCCGAGACGTCGAAACCGCCGAAGCCGTGTTGGCCGCGTCGATGACCGGGCACCTGTGTTTCTCTTCGATTCATGCCGGATCGATCGGCACGACGTTGCGGCGACTCGTGCAAATGGAACTGCCGACGTTCGCGATCCAAAGCGGTTTACGAGGCGTGCTGTGCCAACGTTTACTCCGGGAACTCTGTCAAGATTGCGATGAGAAAACGAACAATGCGAAAGCCTGCGACGCCTGTCATGGCACCGGGTATCGTGGCCGCATCCCGATCGCTCAGATGGTAACGTTCGACGGCGGTGCCAACGCGAGTAGTGATGCCAGTCCCAACGCGACTAGTGGTGCCGGCCAAGCGATCTTTGACGGGTTGCTCGCCCGGTTGCCGGCATCTGAACTTGACGCCATCGCCTCGGCCCACGGAATCGAATCGTTGTCCGAGCAAGCCGCCCGTTTGATCGAGGAAGGACGAACCGACGCCGCCGAAGTCTTCCGTGTGTTGGGGAGGTGCTCATGACGAAAAACTCAGCAACCGCAGCACCGCAACTCGACGGCGAAAACCTGGCGATGTTGCTCGACGAAGTCTCCGCGATGGCGGCGTCGCAACGTTCATTGGCATTCGGAATGGCGGATATCGAAAACGCCGCGATGGGACGACTCGCTCGTGCCGCCGGCCTTGTGCGTCACCGGATCGAGCAAGGCCACGCACCGGGCGACGCGATCGCCGGATTGTCACCGAAATTCCAAACACCGATCCGAGCAGCGATGAAGCTGATGGCCGAAACCGGTTCGACCGAACCGATTCGTGAGACGGTGCGAATGATTCGCCAATCGAAAGAACATCGACGCCACATCGTGCTCGCGGCCATCAACCCGATGCTGAATCTGGTCATTGGTGCCACGGTTGTCTTCTTTGTCATGCCGTGGATTTTGACTTCGATTTCCGACGCCGAAATGATCCGACCGGAGCTGGCCCCGACGGCGATCGAAATTGGTAAAACGTTCCAGGCTAATTTCTGGATCGCGACGTTGGCAACGCTCGCCGTGATCGCTGTCTTTGCCGCATTGTTCTACGGGTTGTTGTTACGTTCGAATCAGCGTACCGAGGTGACTCGCAATCACGCGGTGTTCTGTCGTTGGTTGGCGATGCAGATCAATGGTGACAACACGAACGCCAGCGGCGGGATCGAGACGTCGCGGGTGATTGAAACGGCGGCGAGTGTGGTCCACCCCGCCTTTGAAAAGACATGGACATCGGTTGCCGAAAACATTCGCGGCGGCGCGCAAACCGCCTCGGCACTCGCGATCCCGGCAACGACGCCGCCACCGGTCGCCGAGTGTGTTGTTGATTTAATCGGATCGGTGCGTGATTGGGAATCGATCTCGATCGACCTGCGACGCCTCAGCGAACTGTACGACCAATCCTCGCGGCAACAACGTTCGTGGTGGATCGATGTGTTCCCGAAATGGGTGACTTCGATCGTCATGATTGCAATCATTCTCTTGATCACCCAAACGATGCTGGCTCCCTTGATGGAAGTTTTCAGCGAGGTGACCGGATGAGCGAATCACCCGAACTTAAACCATCCAACCGGCCCAGTATCGCGGTCGAAGCCGAGTTCGAAATCTGGCAGAACGTTCGCTCGGAAACTCGCCGGCGGCTGACCGGGGCGGTGACGATCGGCTACTTGTACTTGCTCGCGGCGCTCGCGGTCGGCGGGTATTTGATGGTGACCGTGGCGGGCGTCTGCGAAAGCGGGATCATCCTGGAGGATTGGGAACCGGTCGAGATTGAAATGGGATGGATGCTTCAAATCGCTTGGTTCTACGCCGGTTTGGCCATCGCCGCGACGATCGCTTATCCGCTGATCCTGCTGCTGATTTTCGGGAAACTGCCTTCGGAGTTGAGCCGGTTTCTGAACTCGATTCCGTTCATCGGATCGACGGTGCGAGCGGTGTCGATGGCCGATTTCTGTCAATCGATTTATCGCTGCGTGTTGAACTCACTAACCTTCGGCGACGCGATGGCGCGGGCCTCGAAAGACGTGCGCGACGCGTCGCTGCGCCGTTGGTCGGCCGACTCGTCCCGTCGCCTCGCTGCGGGACAATCGTTGCCCAGCGTTTTGGCAATGTCGCCGATGCGAGAGCAACCGATCGCTGCGTTGAGCGCGTTGGTTCGCGATGAATTATCGAGCGAGGATACGAGGCGCGTTTGGCATCAGGCGGCATCGCAATGTCATTCACTCGCGATATCGCGACTGCGACGAACGACTCAGTTTTTATCCGTCTCGTGCATGCTCGTGTCGGCGTTGCTCGCCGCCTTCGCCGTGTTGATGTCGGCGGTCTTTTTGGGGTACGCGTTGAGAGGAATCAGCTACGGGGGCTTCCTATCCGGGTTGATGTAAATTGAATAACTCATTGTCATTTTTAGCCGCCGCGTTCGGATTCGCACTCGTTGCGAGCACGTTGCGTTCGATCCGAGGGAATCTGTTCCGACAGCCCGCGAAATCCGCGCACTCGTTCTCGTCAGATTTTGTGGAGGCGATCGAAGGCTCGCTATGGTTAGCGTGTGTGCTCGGCATTTTCGCAGCGGCGCCTCACCCAGTGACGTTGGTTTTATTGGTCCTGTTGATCGCGTCGGTCTTCACCGCAAGGAAACTGCGTTACCACGAAGAGGTCCGCTCGTTGAACGATTGGGTGCGGACGGGTGTCAACACGGGAGCGTCGATTCCGGGCTTGGTCGAGAATCTGGCCGACGGGTGTCGCAGCGGATTAGCGCGGCGGGCCAAGGCGTTCGTGTTTCGTATTAACCGAGGCGAGTCCATCGTCGACGCCGCCCGAAAATCGAAATTACCGCTCGACGCCAACACTCTCGCCCTGATCGCGATCCCGGATCATTCAAACGCATTCAGCGCGGCAACGACCAACTCAGCAACCCTCAACTCGGCAGCCCTCGACTCGACCGACGAGCGGTCATGGTCCGAGATGCCATCGACAACAGAATCCACCGTCCCCCAACAATTCCTCTATGTCGTGACCACGATTTTGCTGGCGTGGTTCATCGGCATGTTCATTCGTGGGAATGTGATTCTGATGTTGAACCGGATGGGCGACGAGTTTTCACTCACTTCGGATCGGCCACGGCAGATCGTGGAGTGGGCAGGCACAGCGGGCAATGTGACGGTGTTTTTATTGGTAGTTTGGTTGATCCTCGCGATCGACTCACGTTGGATGCCGTATCGGGTATTGTGGTGCATCCCCTGGTTCGGTCGCCGGGCGATCGACCGGGGCCGCAGCGAAGTACTCGGCACGCTTGCTCGCGGGGTGCGGGCCGGACAACCGGCAGCAGAAATCCTGCGTTTCTCACAAACCTCAACACGGATCCGGTGGGTTCGCAAACGTTGCCGCCGGGCACTCGGGATGGTGGAAAACGGCGTGAGTTTGCCCACCGCGATGCAGTCCGTGAATCTGATCTCGGCGCAGGAGCAAACCTGGTTATCGAGTGCCCAGGCCAACGGCAACCTTGCCGGGGCGTTGGAGCAATTACTTCACAACATCACGCGACGGCAATCGCTATTATGGAGACTGCGGATGGCATGGTTCGTCCCCTTGGGCACCGTCGCCGTCGGTACCTACGTGCTCGTCCATGCGGGATTTGTTTTTCACATCTTGTTCTCTTTCCTCGTCCGGAATGCGTAATGGTCCGGCAATCTTTCATCGTCGAGCTAGCCGTTTTGGCGCTAGCCACGGTTTTTTTCAAAATCATCCGTTTTGGCGCTAGCCACGGTTTTTTCAAAATCATCCGTTTTCACGCTAGCCACGGTTTTTTCAAAATCATCCGTTTTCACGCTAGCCCCGGTTTTTTCAAAATCATCCGTTTTAACGCTAGCCACGGTTGCGTCGTCACAACCGGGGCTAGCGCCCAAACGGCTAGCACAACCATTCCTCCTCTTCGATGCTGACAAATCCAATTCGATGAACATCCTACCAACGAATCATCACCGTCACGGTTTCATGCTGATCGAATTTTTGATCGCGATGGGGTTCGTTGCGCTGGTGACCGGATTGACGTTGAAGATGCATCACGAGCGCGTTGATTTTGATCGCGTCTCGACCCAGCGTTTGACCGATCAATTGGCGATCGAAAATATGGCCAAACGATTGGCCTTGGAACCATACGCGGACATTCCCGATGCCGCCGTCAGTCTTTCGAACGAATCGGAAATCGAGATCGACGTGACTCCGTTCGACTCGGAATCCGCATCCGGTGTCCATGTCGTGATCGAATTGGAATCCGGCAACGGACCGCTCCGCCACCACGTGTGGCGATTGGAGCCAAAATCATGAGACGCGTGTCGCCGAAAAAAGTCGTCGCGGGAACGACGCTGGTCGAATTGGTCCTCACGCTTTCGCTCGTCAGTGTGCTGTTGGGCGGGATGGTCGGGCTGGCGTCGATCATTCGCACCAGCGATCAACGTTCCACGACCGACCGATCGAACCGACAGGAGATCCGTCGTTTCGCCGACGACGTGCGCCGCGAAATTCACATCGCCGATGAGATCGACGTTCAAAGCGATGGGATCGTTTTATCGAACACGACGCAGGCAACCAAGACAACGTACCGTGTCGTGTCCGGTTCGGTTATCTCCCGGACAGTAGAGACGGACGGCGATTCGGTATCGGCTCGCGACGTTTATACGCTTGGTCGTGAATTGGAAACGAAAATCGAATCGTTGGAAGAAGACCGTTTGATCCGTTGGACACTCACCGAATCGGATCGTCTGCTGCGTCCGGTCGTGATCGACGCTTCCCGAAAGGTCGAACGATGAATCCTCGAAAACGTTCCGGCTCGATCGCCTTGATGTTGGTTCTGGTATTGACGTTATTGTTCGGTACGTTCGTCGTTTCGATCGTTCGTCTGGCGGCCCACCAACGTCGCGCCGAGCTTGAACATCAATCGGTCACCGTGCTGGAATCGGCAATTGATGCCGCCGTGGATTTTGATTTCACAAACGAAATACGCCTCCAGTTGCCGATCAACGGTGAGCAAAAGACTTGGGTGATCGTCGAACGGGTCTCCACCTCAGATTCCGAAAACAAACTGCGAGCGACGCTCTATCGCAACGAAAAACCCACACTCACGATCGACCGTGAGAGAACGTCTCCGAAATAGTTCTCACCCGTACGTCAGGCTTTCCAGCCTGACAGGATGGCAACACGAGTCAGCCTGGAAAGGCTGACGTACTTGAACAACACGAGTCAGCCTGGAAAGGCTGACGTACTTGAACAACACGAGTCAGCCTGGAAAGGCTGACGTACTTGAGCAACACGAGTCAGCCTGGAAAGGCTGACGTACTTGAACAACACGAGTCAGCCTGGAAAGGCTGACGTACTTGAACCCCGATTGCCACCATGCGTCACGCCTTCACTCTCGTCGAACTTCTCGTCACGATCGCCATCATCGGGGTGCTCGTGGGTCTCGCGTCGCCGGCGGTTCAGTCGATGCGTGAATCGTCTCGCCGCACGATGTGTGAATCACGTTTGATTCCAATCGGAATGGCGTTGCAAAGTTATCACGATCGTTGGCAGCAATACCCCGTCGGCACCGTCGCCGATACCGGACCGATCCAAAGTACGGCGTCGGGAACTCACCACAATTGGCTCGGTCGGCTCGTCGGATTGATGGATCAACCCGTCATCGCCAATCGGATCGACCGCACGTTGAGTGTTTACGACACCGCCAATGCGCCCGTGTTGGCGTTGAGTTATTCCGGGGTCCGTTGCCCCTCGGCCAGCACAGCGTCTGACAATTCGAGCAGCTACGTCGGATTGCATCACCCGTCCGAAAAATCGATCGACCAGGCCGATCACGGCGTGTTCGTTCTCAACACCGTGATCACGCGCGACGATATCACCGACGGGTTGTCTAACACGGTTTTCGTCTCTGAAAAACTGACCCGATTCGACGACCTCGGTTGGCTCAGCGGCACCCGGGCGACGCTTCGCAATGTCGGCGGCGGGATTCAAACCACCGACCTCCCCTTCACCTCGCCACCGCCATCGGTCGTCGGTTCGATCGGCAGCCAGCATCCCGGTGGTGTGCATGTGTTGTTCGGTGCCGGCGAGATTCGGTTTCTCTCCGACCAAACCGATCAACGGGTTTTGGAACAGATGGCCGATCGACGTGACGGTCAATTGCCGCTGCAGTTCCAATCGATCGAGGCTCAACGTTTACAGAGCATTCAATGACGAATCTGACGCGACAACGAGATGTTCCCGATGAGGTGTTGTTGGGTTGGCTGTTGATATGGGGCGTGGTCCTGACGATCGCGTTGATCAGTGCGTTGGCCGGATCACCCGCCCGTGACGTACCCGATGCCACGCAAACCGCGCTCGGCGTCGCGATGGGCGGATTGGCGGCGGTGTGGGTGGCGTCCGGAACCTGGGTGGGGTTGATCCATTTACCGTGCCACGAAGACCATTCGTCAGCCGGCCAGGACACCACCGCGAAAACGGAAACGGGAACGAGCGAGGATTCAAACACCGAGATTGCCGAGCGACAACGAATCGGATCTCGCATCACCGTCGTGGTCTTGCTGCTCATTAACTTGGCGGTACTCGGTTACGGGATTCGGCAAGACCCGTCCTTGGTCGCTCAACTGCTCGTCATTGTGATGGTCGGAGTGACCGGGCCGTTGCTCGCATGGCAGTACACTCGGCGGCGCATTTACCGGCGATCGGTGTCCGACAGCGGACGTCAAAGCATCCGGCAAATTCTCGGGATGGTGTTCACGATCGCGTTAGCGAGTGCGGCGTTGCGGTTCGCCGACCGCGGGTTCGGATTATCGAGTTCGATGATCGTGTTGATCCTCTCGATGGCCGCGATCTGGACGGTGATGTTGTGGATCATGCTAGGGCGATGGTGGTGGTTGATCTTTTTGACGCTACCGATGTTCGCTGCCCAGTGGTTGACGGTCGCGTCGCTACTCGACACACGCAACCCGGACGCCGAATCCCAAATCCTTCGCTTCGGCGGATTGATCATCGGTTTCTACTTCTTCGCATTTTTGTTTCTCGCTCTCATGCGATCGAGCGGTCATGGTTGGTTGGGCAAGCGAGGCGAGTGAACAGGTAAACGGCGTCGCTGGAATGTAACCATTTCGCTCACTTACTCGGCTAGTCAGAAAAACGGTTGGGTCAATCCGACTTCGCTGAGGTTTTTTTCGACTGCGATTCGTTACAATCCAACTTGACGATCGTGGTGAATGGTTCTTCGCGATTCGGTTTTCGCTCTGAGAACGATCCGAAATGTCGGCATCTTTCCAATCCGTTTCCATTAGCGACTCACGACGCGAACGCTGCGCTGCGATGGGGGTGGAGGTGTTGCCGGACGATGAGCATTTTGATGGCATTGTTTCGAATCCGAATCCGTTGGTCGCGATCGTATCCAGCCGGATTGGACACGATGTGCAACGGCATCGCAGCCTCTCACAACAAATGGCCGCTTCGTTGCAACGAATGCGTCACGCTGGCGAAACGCTTCTCGTTGCCGAGGGCACGGCGGTGGAACCGTGGGTCACGCACGCCGCCGACGTGTTCCAAATCCCTACGATTCGAATTTCTGAACTCGCTGATCGTGACCGGCTCGTGATTGCTTTGGCGGACCGAGTCGATGCGGTTTACGTTCGTCGTGGCGGGAAGGTCACGTCGCTCTTGCAACAGCGTGCTCAACTCGGCGGCGAACTCGGGTCGGGACTCGTGCGGGTCGCGATCGATGCCTCGGGACGCGAGCGAGGCGCCGTGATGGAATTGCTCGACGCTGGAGCGGTGGGGCGGTATCTGCCTGCCGAGCCGGATCGTACGCAACGATTCACGGATGATCTCACCGCAACAGCACCCGCGGTTGCAACGGTCGGCGCGATCGATTGGTCACGTTACCTCGTCCACTGCACCCGCGCGGCCGCCGGTCCCTGGCCGGGACAATCTTGGAACGGGTATTGCGACGACATGCTGTTAGGCGATCCCTCACTCGGGTCGCGTGATTGCATTGATGCACTGTGCCGGATCGTTCGCAAGGAACGGTTGGTTGCGGGCGCGATCACGTCAAATCGCTCCACGCCGGTGGTGTGTTTCTCCGCCGTGCCGTTGCCCGAACTGATCGCTCGCCGGGCCTACCGCAGCCATTTGCATCGTTGGGATTATGAACCCTACGGCATTGCGATCACTCGCGATGCGGCCGCGCGTCTCGGCATCGCACCGGTTGTTTACGGTGACCGAGAAACGCGACAACAACTGCCCGACGAGCAAAAGTACCGGTTTCAATCCTCCGGCACGAACCTCGATTGGGCGAGCGAGCGGGAATGGCGAAGTTGCTCGGACGTTAATTTGAGCGTTTTCGGCGCAGGCGAGCTATGTGTTTTCGTTCCCGATGACGATGCCGCGATGCGGGTCGCGAGCGTGGTTCAAGGCCGCTGGCCGGTCACGGTACTCGCCCGCGACACGACATAGATCGCAGCGGCGATCAGGTCCGCTGTCGTGCCGGGGTTGAGCCGATTGCCGTCGCTGCGGAGGAACGCATCGAGCCGGCAGATGCTCGCCGATACGCTTTCGCTCGATCTCGCCTCATTGATCACATCCAAACATTCTTGAGCGAGCGCGGCGACACGTTGCGACTCCGCCGGTCCGCATTTCCGAGCGATCAGGCTGTCGCCGGTGGCGGCGATCAAGGCGATGTGAGCATGGACAATTCCGGTGAACAAATCCCCGCAGCGGGCGACGTGCTCACGCAGTGTCGGGACCACGACGGTAAACAAATCGTCAAAGCCGTCGGCGTACTGTTTCGCAATCCGATCACGCGGCGCCGCGATCCGCATTGCCGCGAGGATGTCATACGACGGAGCATTCGTGCGAGTCACATCGAGCGGATGGTCATCGCCCAACGATTTCTCACGCAGTCCGCCCGCTCCGGCACCTGCGATCGCGGCGGCAATCGCGGCCCCTTGTTTGCCATCGAGTTCGCGTACCCCTTGGGCGACGTTGAATTGCCAGGTTGCCATTTTGGCTTCGAAAGTTTGATCAGAAACCTGTTGCCAATCCGGTTCACCGGAGATCAGCGGACCGAGCAGCAACACGATGCCGAGATTCACGTTAGTTTGTGTGCCGGCCACTGACGCGTTCACCGCCGCTTGGATCGCGTCACCGATACCCTGTTCCGGAGTTAAGTCGGCGAATGCCTCTGCCGTTCGGTCAGCCGCGATGACAAAATCGGCGAACCGTAAATCGTTAAAACTCGCCGACGGATGCACGTTGCCTACCTTCGGTGCGCTCGCTTCGAGCACACAGGCCATCCGAACGAAGTCGCCCCGAGTTTGAGCCGCCGAGGCGATTGACCGCCACAGCGAGTCGCCGCGTGACTCCGTTTGGGACAGCGGCACCGACTTCACGACGCGTCCATCGGAGGCATTCCCAATGGTTTCAAAAACGCTTCCATCGTGTCGAGTGTTTCCTCGGGAGAATCCTCCATCACGTAGTGCCCGGTCGTAGCGAGTTCATTCACGCTCGCGTGCGGCCATGCCTCTTGGAATCGTCTCAGGCACTCAGGGCGAAAACACCAATCTTTCATCCCCCAAATCAATTGAATCGGCAGGTCCTTAAAATCGACCAAACCGGATTCGAGTTCGCTCAACGTGGCGTGCGTCGGATGACTCCGGTGCAACGGAATGTCGTGGACGAAGCGATCGATCGCAACTCGGTTCGCCCAACTGTCGTAGGGAGCGAGCAACCCGGCGGCGGCTTCGCGAGAAAGTTTCGTTCGCGACATCGCCATCGTGATCGCGGCGCGGGCGAACAGGTTCAATCCTCGGACGGCGGGCGTGCCCACGATCGGCCATCGACAGGCGGCGATCCGTCGTGGCATGTACGGCGGTGGGAAGGCGGCGGTGTTGAGCAACACGATCCCACGCAAACGTTCCCGCCGGGCGTGGACGGCGGACAATCCGATCGCGCCGCCCCAATCGTGAGCGAGCAGCACAATGTTCGTCAGATCAAGTTCATCGATCACCCGGATCAGGTTATCGCGATGGGCGGCCATCGTGTAGGGAAACTCATTCGCCGGCGGTTTTTCACTCCGCCCGCAGCCGATGTGATCGACGGCGACGACGCGGCACCAGGGCGAGAATCGCTCGATCACCCGGCGGTAGTAAAAACTCCACGTCGGATTGCCGTGTACGCAAAGCAACGTGAGGTCAGTCGCCTGTGTTTTCTCGCGATCAGCCTGCGTTTCCTCGCCATGAAATTGGGGGCGTTCATCGAGATAACGGAGCGTGTGACCGTCGAGGGAAATCGATTTGGATTCGGATGGGAACAACAAAAAGTGGGGAGTTTCTGGTTTTAGTTGCGAGTTGAGATCGGAGGTGGATCGGATTTCCAATGGAAGTTTGTCGGTTTGGTGGCGTACCTGCAAGCCGACGGGTGTGTAATAATGAACGATCTGCCGTTTGTCCTTGTTCGCTCCCGATTGCCTGAGGTACCACCGTGAAAATCCGATTCGCGTCCCGACTAATGACTTGCCTGACCGTCCTCTTCTTGATCGCCGGTTGGGCGGTTTCGCTGCCCGCTCAACCCCCCGTTCAAGCCCCGACCGAATCGGCTTCACCGCCGACCGCAACCCAACCCGATGCGACCTTGAAACCAGGCACAGCCTCGCCGACCGGACGGGAGGCTCGATTGGCGGGATATCTCAGCGGGGCCACATTCACGGGGATGTTCACGATCGAAGGCGAATCGACGTCGCCGAAACCGGAATCGTACACGATCGTTTCCTGCGAACCTCTCGCAGCCGAAAACCAATATCGATTGAAGGTGAAAATCCGTTACGGCGATGTGGACGGTGAATTCCCGATGGATTTGAAAATCCTGTTCGCCGGGTCGACGCCCGTGATCACGCTCGACGGAGTTTGGATCCCCGGGCTCGGCACGTTCTCCTCGCGAGTCCTAATTCACGACGGGCGGTACGCTGGAACGTGGCAACACGACGCCAAAGGCGGCCACGTGTTCGGGACGATCCGACCGGCCGCAGCAGAATAGGATAACAGCGTTCCAGCCACGGAAGCCCCGGCAGGCAACGCGGTGAAGCTTTTTTTTCTGTCGAAAAAACGGCGTTCAGTGTAAGCGGGCGGGACGCCCACGCACCGGATCGCGGGCGTCCCCGCCCGCATACGTTGCTTTCACGCTGGAAAATGCTTCACGGCGTTGCCCGGCAGGGGCGATAGCGAACCGTACGTGCTGGCGCGACGCAAAATCGCAATTTCGAAACCAACGCATCGGGTTCGAATTGCTTGCTCCGCTCAAAACGAAAACTCATTTCTTCCGAAGTGAGTCTTGGAACATCGCTTCGGCAAACGAGTCCGAGTCGAAGGCGGCGATGTCTTGCAGCCCTTCGCCGAGTCCGACGAATTTGACAGGGAGTCGGAACTGCTCACAAATCGGTAACACGACACCGCCTTTGGCCGACCCGTCGAGTTTGGCCAGCACGATGCCGGTGCAACCGGCCGCCTCGCTGAAACCCTTGGCTTGGCTGATCGCGTTTTGGCCAGCCGTGGCATCGAGGACCAGCAGGACTTCGTGCGGCGCCCCGGGCAAACGTTTGTCGATCACTTTGCGGATTTTTTGCAGTTCGAGCATCAAATTGCTTTGCGTTTGCAGTCGTCCGGCGGTGTCGATGATCGCATAATCAGCGCCGATCTCGATCGCTTTGTCGACGGTTTGATACGCGACACTGGCAGGGTCCGCGCCGCTTTTCCCCGTCACGATTTCGCAACCGATCCGTCCGGCCCAAATCGTCAACTGCTCGACTGCGGCGGCGCGAAACGTGTCGCCGGCACCGAGCACGAGAGTGTGCCCGGCGTCACGCAAGTGGTGGGAGAGTTTTCCGATCGAGGTGGTTTTGCCGCTGCCGTTGACGCCGACGACGAGGATCACGGTGGTGCCTTCAGTTTGCGCGAGTCCGCCGTGGTCTTGCCGCAGTTGCGAACGGATTTCCTCGATAATCGTTTGCACGACTTCTTCGAATTCGACGACGCGTCCGCGATATTCTTTGGCCACTTCGTCGCGGATTTGGTTGGCCGGTCCGGTACCCATGTCGGTGCGGATCAGCAGAGCGAACAGTTCGCGGAGAAAATCGTCGTCGACGAGCCGCCCTCCGCTTTTGAACAAATCGCGAATGTCGGTACCGAGAAGCCGCCGCGTCTTGTGCAATCCGGACGTGATTTTCGAAAAGAGGCCACCCGAGTTTTCCGGCTCATTCGATGCGGGGGATGAAGAACCCGCAGCGGGATTGCTGCCAGATTCCGTGTCCGCTTCACTGTCGTTATTTTTTTTCGATCGCCAGAACGCCATGGATTTTCGTTTCTTCAGGAGGATTTCGAGACCGTTTCCCATTGTGCCGTTCCGGTCGGTTTCTCACCACCCGGTGTCTCATCTTCCATTGCCTGAACGTTCCCGGTCCCGCCGCGATCGCGAGTTCGAGTCGGATCGACGAGCGGCACCGGATTCGTTGTTTGGCTGCACTCCGAGAGACGACATCGCTTGACGAAACGCCTCGGGTGAAATGTTTCCAGACAACGTCACGATCTCCACTTCGCCGCCCGGTTGTGCCGCCGTGTCCAATTTTTCGATCATCGAAGCGATCAAACTCAACAGCGATTCGCCCTCGGCGCTGACCAACAACGTGTTGCCGATCTCATCCACACCGAGCGACAATTGCCCATTGAACGAAAAATCACTCCCACCTGCGTCTTGTCCGCTATCGGAATCCTCCAACCCCGAACCTCCCTCGCGATTGCTCGTGCGTTTCTCGCCGGAGCGATTGCCGCCTCCTGTCTTGAATGCCTTGTCATTGCTGCTGAGCAGGTCGCGATAGGCCTCCTTGACCGTGTCGGCAATCTTTTCGGATCGGCCGTACCGGATCGTCACGAGTTTGGTGAATCGGCTGCGTTTCGGGTTCACGGGTTCGGCGACATCCCACAACTCGATCAATTCCTCGATTGTTTGAAGTTGGCTGCTGGAGGCTCCGGTGACGATGATCGTCCCGGTATCGGAATTCGGTAGGAAACGCAACTTGCCACGCCGTGCCAAACCCGTCGGCCCGGTGTCCTCGGAGGTATCATCGTCATCCCAAAACCAGCGATAGAAACGATCCGATTTGTCTTCCTTCTTGTCATCTTCTTCCTGGAAGTAATCTTCGAGGTCAGTGGACAAGAACGTCACGGAAGCGTTTTTGATGCGAAACACGTGATAGGATCGGGACGGTGGTTTCCGATCGAGCATCATGTTTTCGAGCGCATCGAGTGCCCGCGTGTCCCTACTCGAGAGAATGAGATTCCCGGCCGCGTCGAGTCGAATTTCGATCGGAGCCGGTGGCGTTGAAATTGGCTCGTTGTTGGGAGCGGGCTCGTCGTTTGGAACGGGCTCCTTGTTTAGAACGGGTGGCTGCGTGGTCGCAGGCCGGGCCGTCAACGTCAAACTCGCAGCGTCGGGTCGACCTGGAGTAGGATGCCGACTCGCCCACTGGAATGTCCCGGCCTGCTGCCGTGCCACGATGGGGTCGGGGATGACGGCAGCGGGCTGTTCGATCGTTTCGTGAGGTTCGTCGTCGTTTTGTTCTTCCCGATCGGTTGGATCGGAATCGGTTTTTTTAGAATCGCCGATCTCCTTCGTGGTGGGTTCGTCGTTTCGCTGCGGTGCAGCGAATTGTTCTTCATCGGGCAGCACCAATTCGTTGGGAGCCATCCGTTGCCACTGGGTTTTGATTCGTTTGAGATACTCGAGCGTTTCCGGGGTGGCGGAGGCGTCGATCACACGCACGGTTTGCCCGCTGCCGCCGGGCGGCGGCAGTTCACCGAGCTTGATCAGGAGCGAACGGACCTCTTCCATTTCGGATTCGCTCGCCCACAGCAGCACCTGACGGTAGCCTGAGTTCGCCGCGACGCGAAACTCGTCTTCCTCCTTCTTGTCCTCGCCGCCGCCTCCGAACCCGTAATACGAATATCGATTGTTGTTGCTGGTCTTTTTGTCGTCGTCTTGTTTCCCCATGAGGAACGAGATCGATTCCGCCACATCGGCCGCTTCGAGTCGTCGCAATTGCAGGACTTCGAACCGCCGCTTGCCTCCGTCGAGTCGCTCGATCAGCGATTTGACGATGAACCGATCTGCCGCCGAACCGGAAACAATCACCGCTTGATTGTCTTTGTCGACACGGATCCGGGTGGTCGGCTCGAGCACGTTCATCTCTTGGGCGATGGTGACGAGTTTGTCGGGGTCGAGCGACACGAGGCGGAACACGTCCACGCGAGAACTCGCATCGACGAGAGAACGGATCGATCCGCCCGGCACATCGATCCGTTTAATGAACTCCGCCGCGATCGCCACGCGGTCGATTGGTGCGCGAACGAGCACGGAGTTCTGGCGGACGTTGGCGACGATTGAGATTTCGATCTCTGTTTTTTTTGCGGGCGGTTTCCCTCCTTGTTGCTGTTGCATTTGCTGCATCATTTGCATCTGCTCGCGGGTCATTGGCGCGGCCTCTTTTTTCTCGACGCCGAGGAATTGTTCGAGCAATAATTTGGCCTCCTCGGCGGGGATGTGGAGGAGCCGAAACTCGGGTGCCAAGGCGTCTCGACTGGCGACGTCCCGCTCCTCGCTGAGCAACCTGGCGACCTGCCGCAGGTTGACGGCCGCATCCATCGCTTCGATCCGGTTCGTCGTCGCCAGTGCGGTCAGTTTCCCCGAGGCACTGAGCATCGGCTTGAGTTCCTCGGCGAGTTTTTCAGAGGACAACCAACCGGCATCGAGCAGCGTGCGGACGAAGGTATGATTGGGGAGTTTGTCGAGTTGCTCCGGCAACACCCGGCGGACCATGCCCGGGTTCATCGTGGCCGTGGAAGTGACCGTGATCCCGCCTTCGAGTTGCAACATCGTGTAGCCGCGCGCGAGCAAGTGGCGATTGATCAGGTCGGCGGTCTCCACGATCGTCAACCGGATGGGACTGACCAAATTCACTGTGTCGCCGGGCAACTCCTGCCAATCGATGGGTTGTGCCGAAATTTCGGACAACCATCCGATCAAATCGACCCAACCCTGATTGCGGAAATGGAACTCGACTTTGCCATCATCGCCGACGGTCGCTTTGAGTTCTGCGGGATCCCCTTTCGGAAAATCGAGTCCATCGCGTCGAACGATTTTGGGTTCAGGCGATTCGCCTGCCTTCGCCACTTTGTCGCCGGCTTGGGGGTTGTCTTTGTCGTCGCCTGCTTTTTCGCCCGCCTCCGGGGTGTCTTCCGCACCGCCCATTCCGTCCGTTTGCGGCCCGCCCGGTCTACTTTCCCCGCGCATCGCTCTTGGGGAGGTGCCCGGTTCCGGCCCCTGGGCGCGAGCGGATGGGTTCGCGCTCGGGAGGGTAATCCAGAGTAATGTGAACGTGAGGACGGCAAGGCGTGTGATTGAAATTCTCAAAGGAAACACAAGGGAAATCGAGTTAATGTGGGTGCTGGCGACAGCGAACTCGCAGTATGACTGTCTGGCTACCACAAAACAAACACATTTATTTCCCTCGTCCGTCGGCGGGGTTGGTAGGAGAACCTATTCTGCGTCAAATAGCCGTTCGGTGGATCGTGTGAGTGGATCTCGGGGGCAATTTTACTCCGAGTCTGATAAACCCGTCTTTTCCCGACAAACTGCGGTGCCCCCACGAGCCTATCTCGCTAGAATGGGGGGGCAGATTGCGTTCGAATTGCTCGAACCCCCGATATTCTCACGTCGTTTTCACGCCATGACTGCCCTGATCCAGCGAGGACTCGAAATCGTACCGGGTTACACACTCGTACGCCGTTTGGGGTCGGGGATGGCGGGCGAGGTTTGGGTGGCACGTGCGTCGGGCGGCGTTTACGTTGCGATCAAAATCATCCGCGACATGTCGATGGTCGGCAGTAGGCGAGAACTCGGTGCGTTGCGAATCGTTCGCGAGGTCAAGCACACGAATTTGTGCCCGTTGATCGGCGTTTGGTTTGTGGACAGCCAAGGCGAACTGCTCAGCAGTTCCGCGACAGACGATATTCTCGGACGCGAGTCATCGCTCATCGATACCGAGCACCTGACCGGTGGCGACAACTCCGACGACCTGCGAGAAACCCACGAGGTGGGGGCGGGCGATCAAGAGGAACCGCCGCCCGTGGCATACGACCCGGCCGCGACGATTGACACGTCCGATGTGTTCCCAGGTATGGGATTGTCCGGGAGTACCCACACCTGGGCTACCGGGGCCACACCCGATGGACGCTCTTCTAAAACCGACGCGGGATCGGCGAGGCCACAAACCGCCGGCGATCGGCGAAACGAGGAGGACCCGGACGGTGCTCTCGGCGATGCTCGGCAAATGATTATCGTCATGGGATTGGGCGAAAAAACGCTGAATGATCGATTGATCGAAATGCGTGCCCCGGACAACGCACCGGCGGCCGACGACGACCCGATGCACCTGCCCGGTGGGCTGCCCGCGCCGGAATTGCTCCGCTACCTCATCGGGGCCGCGTCAGCAATCGATGAGCTGAACTTGCGCCACAATATCTATCATTGTGACATCAAACCGCAAAATATCCTGATTGTCGGCGGCAACGCCCAAGTCTGCGATTTTGGATTAGCGCGTCGGGTTCACGAGAGTCGCCGGACTCAACTCGCGATCGGGACACCCGCCTACGGTGCCCCCGAGATGCTGTTCGACCAAACCTATACGAAAACGATCGATCAATACTCGTTGGCGGTGACGTATTACGAAATGCGAACGGGAGAACTCCCGTTTGAAACTTCGCGGCGATCCAGTTTTCTTCGTGCGAAAGCCAACGGCGAATTAAAACTCGACCTTCTGCCGCTGAGAGAACGTGGGGTGATCGAGCGGGCGACGTTGCTCGATCCGGATGCTCGTTATCCCTCGTGCGGCGAATTTGCCGAGGCTCTCGAGGCTGCCGTGTACGCCAAAGAGACACCTGTCGGAAACAGACATCGTCGCGCGATGATCGCGAGCACGTTGGTGGCCGGCCTCCTCGCCATGGGAGTTCTCGGAGTGTATCAAATCGGATGGATGACCAGCGACCGAGGTGGTCGTACGGCACCGCCCATTCTGCCAGCGGTGGTCTCGGCTGAAAAAATTGACGAGATCCCAGCCGAAACGACAAGCGGATCCAAAACGGAAATCCCGAGCGAAATCCCGAGCGAAGTCCCGAGCGAAACGGCGACCCTAACACCGGACAGAATGACCGAATCGGATTCCGTTGACTCGGGCCAATCGATGAGGGAGGTTGCCAAGGCCGAGATTGATTTACCATCCGTTACACCGGAGATCATGAAGGTCGAGATTGAATCCGACGAGAAACCCGACGAGACGGACAACGCGAAAGATTCGCTGCCTGAGATGTCCTCGATTGTTCCTCAACGAACTCCCCCTGAACCGCAGCAGCCACCGCCACCCACACTCACCGAGTCGATCCGTGCCCGACTCGCGATGCCATCCGAGCGGATCCCTTTCGACCAACACCGTTCGTGGCAAACCGAACTCGATCAAGCAGGTCGAACCGATCAGGAACCCGCGGCACGGACGGAGATTGCCGAGACCCAAATGTTGTTGTTGGTCTCGTTGCGGCAGCGACGCGATGAAACGCCCGCAGATGCCCCGGAACTGCTCAAAATCTCCGCGGCACTCGTCTCGGATCTCGACCAAACCGCCGCGGATCGGCGAAACGGATGGCAGCGAGTGGACAGTCCAATCGGTGTGAAGGCGCACACCGTGGCCGGATTGGTTGCCTGGGAAGACAACCGTGTTAGCGCCGCACTGAGTCATTGGATCGAAATTCAGAAGTCGCCTGATTTGCTCACCCAGGTGCCTGCGAAATGGCGATTCGCAGTCGCCAACGGCACGCTCGATTGGTTGATCGAATCATCGGGCGTGGACGATCGCAACACGGATCAGGTGCGATACGCCAAACTGACCAAACGCGGGGCCGGCGTGCTCGATCTCGCCGACGCCTTCGCCAGCGATTCTCCTGAAATCATGCAACGCATCACACCGGAGCGTTTCCTGCTCGCGGCGTCGCTGAACGATTTTCGCGGCAGCACGCAGTACTGGGATGCGATGCAACTCGCAGCTCAAGACGCCCGAAGAACGCCGCAACTTGCCTACGCACTTTGGCAAACGACCACGCTCGAATTAAAACCGACGACGGCACCGGCGCGGCGAATCGACCTCACCGGCAAATTGATCGAGGCCAGTATCGGTTTGCTCGATACAGCGGAGACGCGTTTACTCGAACGCCTCGGTGTTGCGATCCATGCCGTCTCCAAGCTGACCGACCGTCCGGCAGACGGATTGCCGGTGGTTCCGGAATCATGGGAGCGTCCGAATTTAGTTGTGCTTTGTGAGCGTTATGTTGAAATGATCAGGGCGGCGGAATCGCCGATCGGGCATCCCGCGTTGCTCGACCGGTTCGATCAAGTCGAACTCGCCGCGGCGATCGCGGCCCAGGGGACTGCCGCCGGTCCGAACCGCAGTCGACTCGCGTTGATCGCGGCGGAGGCTTTTGTTCAATTCCGTTATGAAGAGGTGGATGACCGGCCCATCGCCGAATCCATCGGACGGCTCGACGAGTACGAGCGATTGTCGAAACAAGCCGAACCGAACCGTGCGACGACCGAGCAAGTCTTCCTCGCCGGACGCGTCGCCGATCAGAAAGGCTTCCTCGGTCGCGACAAAACCGCGATCACCCAAGATTACGAGCAGGCTCGCCAGGCGTACTCGCAAGTGATCGATAAAAGTGGCGTGCCGGACGATTTGAAAGGCAGTGCGTATCGATGTCGCGCCAGTTTGTTGTCGCGGATGGCGGCGGTCGAGTCGGGTGAAAGTCAACGAGAACTTCTCGATCGCGCCGCCAAGGACGCGGCCGCTGCTCTCGCGTTGCCGCCCCGATGGCACGGCGATCACGACGATCGTTTCACCACGGCGGCGGAAGTCAACGTGTCGATGGTGCGTTTGCTCACCGCTCTCGATCTGACGCGGAAACAAGAGCTGCTCGATGATGCCGACCGTTATCTCGATGAAGCGATCACGGTACGCGAGCAACTAGGGTACCCCACTCACAGACAAGAAACCCAGCGGCTCAACGGTTATCTGTTCGATCTTTTGAAATCACCGAGGGGTTTGCGACGCAGTGACCGGGAACAGCGGGCGATGACGTTGATGAGCCAGCTGGCGACCGAGCGAATTGCCAACGCGAAAGCCGAGGGGCTCGAGCGAACGATCGACTCCATGTCGGTGCGTGGGAAGGTGCATTGGCACAGCATGTGTGCGATGGTGCATCAACTCGCCGCCCATCCCGAAATCGCGATGAGCCACATTCGTTACGCACTTGATCTCGCCACCGAGCGTTTACCCGACAACGATGACCGACGTCACCGTGCCGTGTTGATCTACGTCCAGTTCCGAGGCGATGAATTGATGCGAGCCGCCCAAGCAAACGGGCGCCCGGATCAAAGTCTCGTCAAGGAGTTGAGCGACCTACTCGATACGATTGTCGACCCGAACCCGCATTTCCAAAGTGAAAAGCAAGGGTTCGTGCGCGAACTGACGAGCATGAAAAGGAAATAGAATACGATCCTTTTTGTGCGTTAGTCTTTCCAGGTTAACATGGCCAAACACGAAGTCAGCCTAACAAGGATGACGTACTCTCTTTCGAGACAGTCCCACGTCGATGAGTCTTGTTCGTTGCGTTCGGATTGATAACCGTCACTGCCCGGTCGGAGGAGGGTGCTTCCGCCATCACCCGGTGATTTTCTTTTTTGTAATTGCTCTTGCAACGGTCAAAGCAAACTAGCGATATCGGAGGACGTCCTCAATTGAATTTGCCCGACGGCATTCACGACACGATCAGCAGGATGCTGAACCAAGAACGTTTTCAAGCGGGGTCGTTTGACGGACCGCGAAACCGACACCCAACATGGAGGTTGCCTTGAACAACCAAAGACGAAAATCCGTAAATCCACTCATGTCTGTCTCCCAGGCGTCACCGCGTCCTGCGTTGCTCTTCGTGGTCGCTCTCGCTGTGTTTCTGTTGGCTCCGGTCGGTTCGGTTTCGGCTCAGCAGTCCGGCGAGAGTCCCACCTCCGGGATCGCTCAAAAGATCAACCCTGCGAATTGGAAGATGCCCTCGTTCCGATTGCCTAATTTCCTGGTTCGGCACGACGAACAGGAACGCATCGTCGAACGCAAAGACGGCTTGGTCAGCGACATCAAAGGGACCGCCTCACGATCATGGCAACGGACGAAAAAAACGTTCAATCCGGCACGATTGAACCCGATGAATCTGTTCGCCGGCCCAACCACCGGACCGGACCAAGAGAAGAAACCCGGATTCTTCAGCTCCTTGCTCACGCCACCGCAACCGGAAGAACGCGTGGCCACGGTCAACGAATGGCTCGGCCAAGATCGACAGTAATTCGTGCCTCCAAGCCTTCGTTTGAAAGAAGGGAACCGTTCACGACCGACCGGTGCGATCGACGGGAGAGAAAATCCTCCTCCTCGTGGAATGCACCGGTTTTTTGCATACCACCATCACGACCGCCTTAAACGGTTCAATCGCATTGCAACGGAAGTGCGACTCGCATTCAGTTTGGAGACAGACTGGATTTCTTCTCGATATTTGTTTTGGTGATCAAGGAAACTGCGATTTCGTAACCTATTTTTTCAACAGGATTCAAGAGTCGGTCTGGGAACAGCTTCCAAACGAGCGGCTCGATCGTGACCGAGTCGATACTCCCACGACGATGTGATCCTTTGGATTATGAACTTCCTTTTTACTGCTGACCAGTTGTCATGACTTCAGTCGACAGCGTTTCGCTCGATTCCATGCGCCGCAGCGTTCCTCCTACCGAGGACGTCTGGTTTTTATCCGGACCGACCGGGCCGAGCGACTCTTTGCAACACACGCCGATCGATCGCCAACCGTTCACGGTCGGGCGGCAATCGGGTACGTCCATGAAACTGCAGTTCCGCACTGTCAGCGGCAACCATGCCGAATTGAGATTGATCGACGGTCGGCTTGTCATTCGCGATTTCGAAAGCACCAATGGAACCTACGTCAACGGAAAACGCATCACCGAGCCGACGATTGTCAGTGATGAGGACTTGATTCACTTTGCCGAAGCACCGTTTCGGATCCGCCGGCAATCGCCAACCGGCATGACTGCGGGCACGATTTGCGAGAACGTTTGCGATCAGGCACTCGCGTTGGTTCAGTTCGATCGTTTGATGAGTCAACGGCTCGTCCGCCCCCACTTTCAACCCATCGTTACCTTGCGAGGGGCGCGCCCGATCGGTTTCGAGATTCTCGGGCGTGGTAGCGTGTTCGGTTTAGAATCTGTCGGAGCGATGTTTCAAGCTGCCGAGCAACTCAACCTGGAAGTCGAATTGAGCCGGTTGTTGCGTTGGGAAGGGTTGCGGGTCGGACGCGAGTTACCGGATCTTCCCACACTCTTCGTCAATACTCACCCGAAGGAAATGGAAGACATTCAGTCACTGATTGATTCGTTGGCCAAAGTCCGTGTGATGGCTGCCAACACGAGCATCGTTTTAGAAATTCACGAAGCGGCCGTGACCGATTCCACCGTCATGCGTCGTCTGCACTCGTCGATAAAAGACCTCAACATTCAATTGGCCTATGACGACTTCGGTGCCGGTCAGGCCCGATTGGCCGAACTGATCGAAGCCCGTCCTGATTTCGTCAAATTCGACATCGGTTTGATTCGTGGCCTCGACGTCAACGATGTCAACCGAATGCGAATGCTGCAATCGCTCGTCAACATGGTTCAGGATCTGGATATCGCGGCACTCGCTGAGGGTATTGAAACGGTCGAAGAAGCGGAAGCCTGCTCGGCACTCGGATTCGATCTGGCCCAAGGGTTTTATTACGGACGTCCGGCGCCGGCGTAACTTTGGACGGATCGCAACGGCGAGAATAGTCTCCGAAAGCGAGAGAGGAAGCTCCCGACGGGAACCCTCTCCGGATCGACATTGACGCGTTTCACCTGGATGCCATCGAGTCAGCGTGTCATATTCCGCCCGCTCTCTGGTGCTTCCTCTTGGCCCCCACGAAACCGTTCTGTTGGTCCGTTTTTCTTTCGGGCTGTTTCTTGCTTCTCGGTTCCGCGAACCTCGGACGCATCGCCGCTCAAGAACCGTTCGAGTCGGTAATTCGAGTCACCGAGCCGACGTTGACGGTCGAATCCGCCGAGGTCTACGAAATCCTCGCTCGCGAATTCAACCAAACGCGGACGAAAGTCGAGTTGGTCGGATTGACCAGTTCCGTCGGTGCGCTACTGCGAAAACAGAAAAAGAGTCTGCCCGATGTATCCGCTCGCCGCGATGCCGTCGACGTTCGTCAACCACTCATCAACGACACACAGTACGCGATTTTCGAATACGAGGACCAACGCCAAGAAGTCGGCAACGCCGAGCAATTGGTCAAAAATATTACCCGCGAATCCGACCCCGAATCACATCGAAACTCCGCACTCAACATGGCGTTGTTGGAATCGGCGGCGCAAGAAATGATCGACCGTCGGCTCGAAACACTCGATACGTTGAGTCGCAGCAGTAACCTCTACTTTGAGGAACTGATCGAACTCGATATGACCGATCGCCAATTGATCGGACTCGCCGATGAGTACCAAAACTACATCGACGAACGCGTTTTATGGATTCGAAGCGGTCGCCCGATCACATCGGGCTTCAGTCTCGATGTGGCCGACGCCTGGTTGATCAGTCCGGTGAAATGGATGCAACTCGGGTCGCGAATGTTGACTGACGTTCGAGAACGATTTTACATCTACCTGCTCGTTCTCTTGCCGTCGTTCCTGTTGCTGATCCGAGGCCGTCGCATGAGGGAGCGGATCACCGGGTTCGGTGAAACCGCGATGAAATCGAACTGCCGAACGATCCTGCCGACGTTACAGGCAGTGGTCATGACGGTGGTCGTCGCCTCGGTCTGGCCGATTCTGTGCGCGCTGTTGGCATGGCGGCTCGATCGTGTCGCCGGCGACTCGGAGTTCACCGTCGCAGTGAGTCACGCGCTGCAAAACGTTGCCCTGTTCTGGATCGCGATCGAGTTATTACGACAAACCTGCCGCCCGATGGGGTTGGGCGAGCCCCACTTTCGTTAGTCCTCGCACACGACCGAATCACTGCGGAACGGATTGCGTTCACTCTTGGTGATTGCATTGCCGCTCACGTTCGTGACCGTGACGCTCACGGCGAGCGAAATGTCACACGGTCGTGATTTTCTCGAACGCGTGTTCTTCTTGGCCGGCATGAGTGTGGCGGCCTATGCGTTGTTTCGGTTGCTCACACCCGGTGGCGTGTTCCGAGATTACTTTGCCGCCCGACAAACCGCGTGGAGCGAACGATTCAAGCACGTTTGGTCGATCGCTGGAGTCAGCATCCCGTTCGCGCTGGCCGGATTGGCTGCAGCGGGTTTTTACTATACCGCCGAGGTGCTTTCGTGGCGCTTGTTCGTCACGTTCGGTTTGCTGATTACGTTGATCGTGGGGCGTTCGCTCTTCTTCCGGATGCTGATGCTGCGTCGACGCTATCTCAGCATGGAACAATCACGACAACGGGCGGCCGCGTCGGCCGCGTCGAGCGATCTGCCCTCGCAAATGCAATTGGCTGCGACGTTTGAGGGATTCGGCGAAAGTTCGCTGAACATGGTGCTGCGTACCTACCTCGCGACACTCGACAACCGTTTGGATGTCATTCATGAACTGCACACCTCGATCGACAAAGCGTTCCGGGCCGAGGGCATCGAGATCGCATTCCCACAACGCGATCTGCACGTTCGCACGGGAGCCGGTCTGATCGCACTCGGAACCGCCCCAAGCGAGAACGCCACCTCGTCGTTCAACGACGCCATCGATCAACGACTGCCCAGCGATTTATCCAAGGAAGCAGCTTAGACCGGTTCATTGAGTTCGGGGAAGACGCCGGGGTCGAGATCTTGGCGTGAGACGATCGCTTTGATTCGGGTTAGAAAATCGCTCTTCAAGTTCGCGACTTGTTGCTGAGTCAATCCGAGTTGCTCGGACACTTCCGAGTTACTGCGTCCGGCGACGAAGATCAATTCGATCGCTTGCAGTTTGACGTAATTGCCGCTTTCCCGCCATCGTTGAATTTGGTCACTGATTGCCGCCGCCACGACGTTTTGTTCCATCTCGATGCGTTCGACGCTGCGGGCGATCGAGCTGGCGACGCGGGCCCGACCGGCGATCTGCAGCTCCCCTTCATCGCCGGATTGCGATTCACTGCGTCCGTACATCGGCAGGGTCGGTCGCCGGCCCGATTTGCGCAAATGATCGGTCAGTTTGTAGCTGCAAATGGAGAACAAGTAGTTCTCCAATCGCCGTCGTCGATCGTAATTGGGGAGCGAAACCAAGAATCCGACGAGCGTTTCTTGGACAATATCTTCGCTGGCGCTACGATCTTGCAAACGGCGTTGCACGTAGGCGAGTAACCGGCCCTCGTATTGATCGATCAAACGACGCCACGCCGCCTCATCACCGGATTGGATCGCAGTGACCAGTTCGGTTTCGGCGGGATCGGTTTCAGATTGTGAATCGTTCATCTCCCCAATTTACCACGACCATCGACCCGGCACGACTCGGGCCTCCATTCGGGATTGCGGTGGTTTTCGTTTGCGCCGATTTCGCACCGGAACAGCGGAGCTGTGGCATGAGTTCGCCAGGGGTGCTAACCCCCGGATGGGTTCACCAAAATCGGGCGTCAAGATCAAATCTCCAATAGCCCAGGAAGGTCATTGGTCGGCGGAGAGGCAGAATAGGTGTTTTTCGCCGCGGATGAAGAGCCGATTCGAATCGGGGACGGGGGAGCCGATCACGGGCTGGTCAAAGTCGTTTTCAGAAATCAACTCGAACCGATCGTCTTTCACGCTGGCGACAAAGACGACGCCGTCTTCACGCGGTGCGTAGAGGTGATCACCAGCAATCAACGGCGATGCGTAGTAGTCCGAACGGTGTTTGGGAAACCGTTCTGACCAAACCGTTTCGCCGGTTGCGGGATCGATGCATTCGACCTCGCCCTTGTCGCGAACGAGATAGACGCGGCCCTGGTAGGCGACCGGTGACGGCACGAAACTGCTGATGTCATCTCGCATCCAAACATGATTCGACTGCGTCACGTCGCCGCTGCCATCGAGTCGAACGCCAAACATGAGCGGAGCGCCGCGGTCGTTTCTCCCGAAACAAATCACGGCGATGTCGTTGACGATGACCGGCATCGCGATCGCGGGCCAGAGCTGATTCGCCTCGGGATTGAAGTTGCCGCAGCTCCAGACGACCGATCCGTCGACCGCGTCGTGCATCGTCAAATGCTCGGCGCCCCAAACTAAAATCACTTCGCGTCCCTGGTGCTGAATTACCAGGGGTGTGGTGTAACACTGGTCAGACTCTTTGGGAACGGTGTAGTTGCGATCGACTTTCCAGGCCAACTCGCCGGTGACTTTGTCGAACGCAGACAGCCATGAATCGCCCGAGTGCATTCGCGCCATGATGACGTAGTTCTGCGTCAGGACCGGGGACGTTCCGTGGTCCCAGAATCGCTCGTCTTCACCAAACCGCTGCACCAGATCGGTCTGCCAACGAACCGACCCGTCCAAATCAACTGCCGCGAACGCTCCGCTCTTGAAGTAAACGAACAGACCATCACCGTCCGTCACGGGGGAAGCGTTGCAGCCTGATCCATTGCGGTGTTTGCCTGCCGTTTCGTTTTCAAAGACAGCGGTCCAACGTTGTTTCCCCGAACCGTCGATCGACAGCAATGCGTCTTTTCCGTCGACGGGCGCGGTTAGGTAAATGTTCTTTTGAAACACAATCGGAGTCGAGCAGCCTTTGCCGGGCAGCGGCGTTTTCCAAACGATCTTGGAAGCGTCCAATGTGGTTGGATAGTGGCCGTTGGGTGTGCTGCCGGAATCGTCGGGGCCACGCCATTGAGGCCAATCGGAATGACTCGCGGTGGCGAGGAGGAGGGTGGGTAGGATCGCGAGCGTGGCAGCCCGGAAAATGGATCGTTGCATGGCTGGAATCGTTCGTGGGGGGAGGCGGATGGGGAATGGTTGACGGTATTCTAACTGATTAACGCAAATGCTGTTTGGTTAGAACGTGGGTGCCGGGGATGCATGAGTTTGAGGGTGAGCCGTTTTTACGCGAGCGGCCTGTTGATTGAATCGCTACCACGAAAATAACGTGACAGTACAAGCCCGACGCGCAAGCGAGTGCACCAGGGTTGGCACCCCTGGCTAGCTAATACCATCGCTCTGCGATTGAAGAAGCCCACTCCCCATGAGAACGAAAAAAGCCAGCGGAGAAAATCTCCGCTGGCTCTGATTGTTTTCGGCTCTCGATGGGAGGCGAGTTTTATTCGCCGCTGGTCGAGGTGGCCTCGGCTGGTTCGCCGCCGCCTAGCAAAGGAAAGGACTCTTCGAGCGCCGTTACCGGCGCGGCGGCGAGTTCTTCGAGGGCTTCGCGGCGGTAATTGACTTCCGATTCTTGGAAGATTCGGAAACCGGTGCCGGCTGGGATCAGGTGTCCGAGAATTACGTTCTCTTTCAAACCAACGAGCTTGTCGACCTTGCCAGCCAAGGCGGCTTCGGTGAGCACCTTGGTGGTCTCCTGGAACGATGCCGCACTGATGAAACTGTTGGACTGCACCGCCGCTTTGGTGATCCCGAGCAACTGGGTGCTCGCGGTCGCACTCTTGCAACGTTTGCCCTTGGCAGGCGTGCCGCCCATCGCTTCGACTTCGGCGTTGGTTTGCTCGAACGCTTCCTTCGGTACGATCGTGCCTTCGCTGTAATCGGTGTCGCCAGGGTTGGCGACTTTGAGGCAATTACGGAGTTCTTGGTTGGAGCGGCGAAAGTGGAACCGATCCATCACGCTGCCGGGCAACAGGTTGGTATCGCCAGCCGATTCGACTTTCACTTTCCGCAACATCCGCGCGATGATGATCTCGCCGTGCTTGTCGTTGATCTCGACGCGTTGGCTGCGATAGACCTGTTGGATTTCGTGCAACAGGTATTGCTGCACGGCCTCTTCCCCGGTGACACGCAGGATGTCGTGCGGGACGAGTGCCCCGTCGACGAGGGCCTGACCCGCTTTGACGATGTCGCCGGTGTGGACGAGGAAGTGTTTCCCGTGAGGGACAAGGTGCTCGCGTTCGATGCCCGACTCGCTACGGACGACGATCGTTCGTTTGCCCCGTTTCCGCTCCGAGAGAATTTCGACTTCGCCGTCGACCTCTGCGATCACGGCGGGGTCCTTCGGTTTCCGGGCTTCGAAAATCTCGGTCACCCGAGGCAAACCGCCGGTGATGTCCGACACACCGCCGGTCTCACGCGGCATTTCCGCGAGCACCGTACCGGGAATGACTTTGTCGCCTTCCTTCACGCTGATCGTCGCCCGTTCGGGGAGATATTGAGCGTGCAGCGGACGTCCGTCGGTATCTTCGATCACGAGTTGCGGGTGGAGATCCCCTTTGTGGTCAACGATGGTGTACCGGATGTTACCGCTGGCCTCGCGATCGACTCGCATCGTTTCGCCTTCGACGACATCTTCGAACCGGATCTTCCCGCTGACTTCCGACAAAATCGGAATCGAGTACGGGTTCCATTCGCAGAGAACTTGTCCAGCGACAACCGGGTCCCCTTCTTTGACCATCAACGTCGACCCGGTCGGGATGTCGTAGGACTCGATCTCACGTCCACGCTCGTCGACCAGCATGACCTGCCCGTTGCGTGTTAGCACGACGTCGCGGCCCTCGGTGTTGGTCACGGCTTTCATGCGGGTGAAGCGAACCTCACCGTCACGCGACGATTTGATGTCGGACTCTTCAACTTGCTTGCTCACGCTACCACCGATGTGGAACGTCCGCATGGTGAGTTGGGTACCGGGTTCGCCGATCGATTGGGCGGCGATGATCCCGACGGCCATGCCTTCCTCGACCATGGATCCGGTTGCCATGTCCATGCCGTAGCAGGAGCGGCAAACACCGAGCGGTGCGTCGCAGGCCATCGGCGTACGAACCTGGATTTTCTCCAGCCCCATTTGCTCGATCTTGCGTGCGATTTCGGGCGTGACCATTTGCGTGGCCGCGACGATGACTTCGTCGGTGACCGGGTTGACGATCGATTTCAGGCTAACACGACCGTTGATCGAATCGGCGAGCGAAACCTCGACCTTCTCACCACGGTAAACGACTCCCTTGGTGATTCCCTGAGTCGTGCCGCAATCGTGCATGGTGACAACCACGTTCTGTGCGACGTCGGCGAGCTTCCGAGTCAGGTAACCGCTGTCGGCGGTCTTCAACGCGGTGTCGGCGAGACCTTTCCGGGCACCGTGGGTGGACGAGAAGTACTCGAGCACCGAGAGGCCTTCGCGGAAGTTAGCCTTGATCGGCGTTTCGATGATCTCCCCAGTCGGTTTGGCCATCAAACCCCGCATACCGGCGAGCTGCCGAATTTGCTCGATACCGCCCCGTGCACCGGAGTGCGACATGAGGAAGACGGGGTTGATGTACCAGCCGCCCTCACGAATGTCGTTTTCCATCGCGCTCATCATGTCCGCCGTGATCGCCTCGCGAGCGAACGTCCAGGCATCGAGAACTTGGTTGTGGCGTTCCTTGGCCGCCATCAACCCGCGATCGTAAGCCTTTTTGTGCTTCATGACCGTTTTTTCGGCTTCCTTGATGAATTTCTGCTTGGTGTCGGGGGTGACCAAGTCATCCGTTGCGAACGACAAACCGCTGCTAGTGGATTCACGGAATCCCGTTTGCATCATGTCGTCGAGCAGGTGAATCGTCGGTTTCCGGCCGAGACGTTGGTAGCAATCGCTGATCGATTTCGCGAGGTCACTGCTGCGCATCGCGCGGTTGTAGAAATCCATCCCGTCAGGCAGCATTTCGTTGAAACGCACGCGTCCGGGGGTGGTGTCAATGATCGCGCCGTAGATGCCGGTCTCGTCATCGGTTTTGAGCTTCTGGAACTTCGGCAAACGCATCTTGATTTTGGTATGCAGTTCGACGATACCCTCAGCGAGCGCGTAATCGACTTCATCGTAACCGCTGAAGATCATGCCTTCGCCCTTGCGTCCGGGCAACTCGACGGTCATGTAATAGCAACCCATGACGATGTCTTGGGAAGGACTCATGATCGGTTTACCGTTGGACGGCGCGAACACGTTGTTCGTGCTGAGCATCAACGTGTGGGCCTCGACTTGTGCCTCGATCGAAAGCGGTAAGTGGACGGCCATTTGGTCACCGTCGAAGTCGGCGTTGAAGCCTTTACAAACGAGCGGGTGCAGGTGGATGGCGTTGCCTTCGACGAGTGTCGGTTCGAACGCTTGAATCCCCATCCGGTGCAACGTCGGGGCTCGGTTGAGCATCACAGGGTGATTCGTGATGACCTGTTCGAGGATATCCCAAACCTCTTCGTCTTTGCGTTCGAGCATCTTCTTCGCCGATTTGATCGTATCGGCATGGCCGAGTTCTTTCAAACGACGGATGATGAAGGGTTGATACAGTTCCAACGCGATCTTCTTCGGCAAACCGCATTGGTGCAGTTTCAAACGAGGACCGACCACGATGACCGAGCGGGCGGAATAATCGACACGTTTACCGAGCAGGTTTTCGCGGAAACGACCTTGTTTCCCTTTAATCATGTCGGTCAACGATTTCAGCGGTCGGTTCGAGGAACCGAGCACCGGACGCTTGCAACGGTTATTATCGAACAACGCGTCGACGGATTGCTGCAGCATCCGTTTCTCGTTGCGGATGATGACTTCCGGAGCGTTCAAATCAACGAGTTTACGCAACCGGTTGTTGCGGTTAATGATCCGGCGATAGAGGTCGTTCAAATCGCTCGTGGCAAAGTTGCCGCTGTCCAGCAACACGAGTGGGCGCAGGTCTGGCGGGATCACGGGGATCACGTCGAGCACCATCCACTCGGGACGGTTGTCGCTGTCACGGATCGACTCGACGATTTTGAGCCGGTTGATCAGGTCTTTCGCTTTCTGTTTGCTGCCGGTTTCTTCGAGATCGATCCGGAGTTGTTCGGACAACGGAACGAGGTCGAGCTTGTTGAGCAGTTTGCGAACCGCTTCGGCACCCATGTCGGCTTCAAAGGATCCGGCACCGTATTGCTGGCGTGCGGCGCGGTACTCTTCCTCGGTCAGCAATTGCAGCGATTCAAGATCCGTTTCCATCGGGTCGATGACGACGTAATCTTGGAAATAGATGACCTTTTCGAGCGAGCTGGTCTTCATGGCCAGCAGGTTGCCGAGCCGCGACGGCATGGCTTTGAAGAACCAGATGTGAACGACCGGTGCGGCCAGTTCGATGTGTCCCATCCGTTTGCGTCGGACGCGAGAGTGGGTGACCTTGACGCCGCAGCGGTCGCAGATCATGCCCTTGTACTTCATGCCACGGTATTTGCCGCAGGCGCACTCCCAGTCTTTCTCAGGTCCGAAGATGCGTTCGCAGAACAAGCCGTCTTTTTCCGGACGGTAGGTGCGGTAGTTGATGGTCTCGGGTTTCTTGACTTCGCCGAACGACCAACTCTTGATGTCTTGGGGACGGGCCAAGGAGATGCGAACCGAAGCGTAGTCATTAATACGGTCGTAGTTACTGGTTTCGCCAACTGACATGGAAGAAGCCTTTAGCTGCTAGCTCTTAGCTCTCGGCCCGCCCCCGATCGCCTCGGGCGATGGGGGTTGCAGGTTTTCGAGCGTGATGGAAGTGGAAGGTTTCAGGCGGCCGGGTGGGCCGCGAAATGTCGAGCGGTGCTCGACGATCAATTGCACAGGTTCAAAACAACCTGAGGAGCGTTCGCTCCGGGTTGCCGGCCACGCTCAGGGGCGGCTCGATGCGAGTCGCACCGAGCCGTGGAGACCGCCGGAACGCCGACCGACTAAATCGGTCGTTTTTCGAGCTGCATGTTGAGTGCCAAGCCTCGGATTTCGTTGGTCAACACGTCGAAACTGGCCGGCGTGCCGGCTTCGAGAGTGTTCTCACCTTTGACCATCGATTCGTAGATCTTGGTACGTCCTTCGACGTCGTCACTCTTGACCGTGAGCAATTCCTGCAGGATGTAGGCGGCCCCGTAGGCTTCGAGTGCCCACACTTCCATCTCGCCGAATCGTTGACCGCCGAAGCGAGCCTTGCCGCCGAGGGGTTGTTGCGTGATCAGCGAATACGGCCCGGTGCTGCGTGCGTGAACCTTGTCGTCGACGAGGTGGTGCAGTTTCAACATATAGATGTAACCCACCGTCGTTTCCTGCTCCATCGGGATGCCCGTCCGACCGTCGGTCAAACGAATTTTTCCGTGACGAGGCAACCCGGCTTCGGCGAGACAATCGTTGATCTCTTCCTCAACGGCCCCGTCGAAAATCGGCGTGATCGCTTGGAAACCGAGTTTCGCACCGGCCCAACCGAGGTGCGTTTCCAAAATCTGTCCCACGTTCATCCGCGACGGAACGCCGAGCGGGTTGAGCATAATTTGGATCGGCGTGCCATCGGGTAGGAACGGCATGTCTTCGATCGGCAGAATTTTGGCGATGACCCCTTTATTTCCGTGACGACCGGCCATTTTGTCACCGACGCTGATCGTTCGTTTGGTCGCGACGTAGATCTTGACCATCTGCAACACGCCGCTGCGAAGTTCATCGCCACGCTTCATCGAGTTGAGTTTCCGATCACGTTCATCGATCGCGTTTTCGACGTTCTGCCATTGCGATGCGTAGACCTTCTCAACCTCGGCTTTCTTCTTTTCGTCGACTTGGTCGAGCACGAGATCGAGCCGGAAACTGGTCGCCCGTTCGGCGACGAATTTCGGATCTTGTCCATCGGCGAGCGGGGTCCCCGTCGTGTCCTTGAGCTTCATGTCGGCTGCCGCTTCGAGGTCGCGGACGAGCGATTCGAACGTGCTGGCGATTTCCGCGTTGCCTTCGGTTTCGTGCTGCTTGAGTTCCTTTTCGAACTCCTTCCGCTCGTCTTCACCGAGACTCATCCGCCGCGAAAATTTGTGTGTGTCGATGACGATGCCTTCGATGCCCGAAGGCACTTCCAACGAATCGTTCTTCACGTCTTCACCGGCACGACCGAAAATCGCGTGCAACAGTTTCTCTTCCGGCGTCAACTCGGTCTTGCTCTTCGGGCTGACCTTGCCGACGAGAATGTCGCCGGGTTTGACATACGTACCGACTTGCACGATTCCACTCTCGTCGAGATTACGAAGTGCTTTCTCGGAGACGTTCGGAATGTCACGAGTGAACTCTTCACGACCGAGTTTCGTTTCGCGAATTTCGACATCGAAATCTTCGATGTGAATCGAAGTGTACGTGTCGTTACGAACGAGTTCTTCGCTGATGATGATCGCGTCTTCGTAATTGTATCCGTCGAACGACATGAACCCGACGAGGACATTGCGTCCGAGAGCGAGTTCGCCCAAACGGGTTGCGGCCCCGTCGGCGATGATCTGGCCTTTCTCGACTTTGTCACCGGCGGTGACCAGCGGTTTTTGGTTTTGACATGTGCGTTCGTTGAGGCCTTGATACTTCTTCAACGGGTAGTGATCGCTGCCGACTTCGATGCGAGTCGCGTCGGCGTAGGTGACCTTGCCGGCGCGGCGGGCGCGGACGACCATCGCACTGTTCTTCGCCACTTCGCGTTCCATGCCAGTACCGACGATCGGTGGTTCGGCGACGAGCAAGGGCACGGCTTGCCGCTGCATGTTCGAACCCATCAGAGCGCGGTTCGCATCATCGTGCTCGAGGAACGGGATCAAACCAGCCGAAACGCCGACCATTTGAGCCGGAGCGACGTCCATGTAACTGACCTGTTCGGGCAGCACGATTTCAAAGTCGCTACGGAACCGGGCGATCAAGTTCGGACCGGGAACGAGAGCACCGTCTTTGACCTCGGTGTCCGCCGGCGCGACGTAGGATTCGCCTTCTTCATCGGCACGCAACCACACGGTTTGCTCGCTGATTTTGCCGTCGACGACTTTGCGGAACGGCGTGATCAGGAACCCATAATCATCCACACCGGCGAAAATCGCCAGCGAGCTGATCAAACCGATGTTCGTGCCTTCGGGAGTTTCAATCGGGCAAATTCGACCGTAGTGCGAAATGTGAACGTCACGGACTTCGAATCCGGCCCGTTTCCGGTTCAAACCGCCCGGGCCGAGAGCCGACAAACGCCGTTCGTGGGCGAGTTGGCTGAGCGGGTTCGTCTGGTCAACGACCTGCGAGAGTTCGCCACGGCCGAAGAAGTAATCGATCGCTGCGGAAACGCTCTTCGGATTGATGAGTGAACGCGGCGTCATGTCTTGAGCATCCTTAACGCTCATCCGTTCCTGCACGGTACGGCGAAGCTTTAAGAATCCCTTGCGAAGTTCTTCGCTAGCGAGTTCATCGATCGTCCGTAAACGACGGTTACCGAGGTGATCGATGTCGTCGATCGCGGCATCGCTGTCGGGATCGAACAAATCGATCAGGTAACGAATCGCCGAAATCATGTCATCGGGACGCAGCGTCATCACCTCTTCGCTGACGTTGAGGCCGAGTTTGCGGTTCACGCGGAAACGGCCGACTTTGCCGAGCCGGTATCGATTGTCGTCGTAGAATTTCTCTTGGAACAGCGTGCGAGCTTTTTCCAATTGCGGCGGGTTGCCCGGGCGGAGACGTTGGTAGATCCGCAGCAACGCTTCCTCATGGCTGGCCGTGGTGTCTTCGGCGAGCGTGTGGAAAATCAACGGCACCTTCGGCGTGTCCATTGCTTGGACGCTCGTTACCCCGGCGGCGCAGATTATCTCCGCGAGTTCGGGACTAATCTTATGGCCCGGTTCGATGATGATTTCGCCGGCGCGATCGTGACCGGTCGGATAGATCACATCATCGACGCAGATCTTATTCTCGAGTTTCGAAACGTCCTTGCTGCCATTGAGCTTGATCGTCTTGGTTTCGTAGAACGCCGCGAGCAATTCCGCGTCGGTGCTGTACATCGGGTCCATTGCCCGCAGCAGCATGGTGGCGGGGAATTTACCGCTTTGGTCAATCCGGACGGTAAGCGAATCTTTCTTCGTCACGTTGACTTCGATCCACGAACCCCGTTCTGGGATCACGCGGCACGACGGCAGTTTGCGATCCGTCGTGGTGTCTTGTTCGAGGACAAAGTCGACACCGGGGCTGCGGTGCAGTTGACTGACGACGACCCGTTCGGCTCCGTTGATAACGAACTCACCGCCACCGAGCATGATCGGTAGGTCACCGAGGTAGACTTCTTCTTCGATCGGCTCTTCGCGATTCAGACGCAACCAAACACGCAGCGGTCGACCGTAGGTCAGCCGGAGTTGGCGGCATTCCTGGATCGTGTAGCGAGGTTTCCCAAGCTCGTAACGTAGGTACTCCAACGTCGTGTTGCCGTCGTAGCTGCTGATCGGGAAAATTTCCCGCAGCACCGATTCGAGGCCATGATTTTTTCGTTCGGTACTAGCCGCATCGGCCTGTAGGAACAGAGCATAAGAGTCGGTTTGCAGGGCAGTGAGGTCCGGCAATTCGAATTGGCCAAGGCCGGTTCCAAATTTGCGGATACTGGTGGGCTCGAGTCGACGCTGAGTCGTGGTTGCCATCGAGAGGAAAGCTCCTTCGCGGGGAAGAATAAATTCACCAATCCCCGAGTCGGAATCTGCCACCATTTCGGGTGCGGCCAGATCCGTCAAACGCCGGAAACGAGTGAGATGACTAAACTTAAGTTTGACGACCGAAACCGGCGATAATAATAGCTGTGCAGAGCAGCAACACGCACCCACTTAACACCTGCGTAACGAAACCTTGGATTTTCAACGAAACCACCTTCGAGACCGATCCCAACGGGAAGGGTCGCGAAAGCACCGTGAAAAGGCACGAAAATAACTCTGGATTCGAATCAGACTTGCCGTGGAGGGCACAATTCCACGAATAGCTGGCGTCCGGAGAAAGGCAGCAGATGGGAGGCACGCGCGTTGTGAGATACCGGTAAAGAACAGTCGACTTGGAAATGTAACTCCTTTTCGATCTTTCGCAAAGGGCAACGCGAGTATTTTGGTCCCGTTTGTGCTCTCGCCGTCAAAACGTTCACTTTTTTGCCGGCGATTGTCGATTCCAAAACCGCCGAACTGCTCGATTTCCGAGTATTTCCTGCGACTTTTTCCACATTTCTCCCGCTGCCTCCGTTTCGACCTGCGGTCCGTTTCCCGCGTCGCTTTTTAGCTCTCGATTTCCTCCATCAGACAACTCGCCATGAAATTCCCACGATCTTCCGGCGTTCTGATGCACATTACTAGCCTTCCCGGGGGACACGGGACCGGCGACTTGGGGGCCGCCGCGTACCAGTTCGTCGACTTCCTCGTCGCCGCCGGGCAAACCGTCTGGCAAATCCTGCCGCTCTCGCCACCAGCCGAAGGTGACTCCCCCTACAGTGCGTATTCCGCGTTCGCGGGGAACCCCTTGATGCTCAGTCTGACGGACCTGGTCCGCGACGGGTTGCTTACCGAGGGCGAACTCGATCAGACGCAATCGTCGGTTGCCCTCGTTGCTCTACATCGCGAGCAAACGGGAAAACTGCCACCCAAGCGAACTCCCGGCCCGACGGAGGTGGATTTCCTCACCGTCGCTCATCGCAAAGAGGCGGCGTTGAATCTCGCGTTCGAGCGTTTTCAAAACACCGCGTCGCACCCTTTGCGTGCCCCGGTGCTAACGTTCAACAAAAAACACGCCGGCTGGCTCGATGAGTTCGCTCGGTTCGAAGCGATCATGCGGCGACTCGACGAATCGAATTGGTCGAAATGGCCCAGTGAGTTGGTGGCGCGGGAACCCGTCGCCCTGGCCCAGTGGGACGAACGGCTCGACGAAGCGATCCAGTTTGCGAAATTTAAACAGTTCCTGTTCGAGCGTCAGTGGCAGGCATTAAAGAAATACGCCAACGAAGCGGGTGTGAAGATTTGCGGCGACATGCCGATCTTTGTCGCTCACGAGAGTGCCGACGTGTGGGCGAACCAATCGCTATTCGCGGTCGACGAACACGGCAAACCGAAGAGGGTCGCGGGGGTGCCGCCGGATTACTTCAGCAAGACCGGTCAGCTGTGGGGCAACCCGCAATACGATTGGGAGGCACTGGAGAAGACCCATTACCATTGGTGGACGCAGCGGTTCGGCGCCGCGATGCGAGAATTTGACTTGCTCCGCGTTGATCACTTCCGTGGATTCGAAGCCTACTGGTCCGTGCCCGCAACCGCACGGACGGCGGTCAATGGATCGTGGGAGATCGGTCCGGGGCGGAAGCCCTTTGACGCCGCCCGCGAAGTCCTGGGAGAGTTACCGTTCATCGCCGAAGACCTCGGTTTGATCACCGACGAAGTCCACCGACTTCGCGAGCAACTCGGATTCCCCGGCATGAGAGTCCTGCAATTCGGATTCGATAACGCGGCGGACGACTTCCATCGCCCGAATACGTTTCCGAAAGACTCGATCGGCTACACCGGCACGCATGATAATGACACGATCGTCGGTTGGCTGAAAAATCGAAAGCCCGTTGACCCGGATCTCGATCCGATGGCGGATTGGATCGCGACACACGAGCGACCGATTGGCGAACCGGTGTACTGGCAATTGATCGATGCGGTGCTGCAATCGGCCAGCAGTATCGCGATTATCCCGATGCAAGACTTGCTCGGCCTCGACAACTCCGCGCGGATGAACGTGCCCGGCAAAGCGAAAGGGAACTGGACGTGGCGAATGGACCAAGGGGCCGCCACGGAGGAACTCGCCGCGAGGTTAAAGGAAATGACCTCCGCGGCCAAACGTTGTCTCTAAACGTTTTCCTGCGATTCGACGAGAAACCTGTTTGGTGGCTTCCACGCTCGGGTTGTAACCCCAGTACGGGTGCCAGCGATTACTCCACAGCGTTAGCCGTGGGATCTCGATCCGCCCGGCACGTCGGTAGGCCCCGGTAGGCAACGCTGTGAAGCATTTTTTGCAACGTTTGGCGGGTTATCATCCTTGGTTTCGCCGAAACACATCACCAGACCTGCTTAGTGCTAAAAACGGTTCATCCGACGGAAGCGTGCGCCGACCCCAGGATCGAGGTTTTTCAAGGCATGTCTCCCGTGTCCAATGATTTGATGAAAAATCGTCCTCGGTGAACCGAAATCCGCCGAAATCCGCCGAGGACCGTCGGCACCATTGGCGCACCGCTTTTGCAGGAAGACGCTGGCGACCGAGATCTCCCTTGTCGAGTGGCACCTCTGCAGAGCTCGACTGCGTTTCGTCCGGCTTACGTAGGCTACCAGCATCCATAGTCAGGCACCAATCTCGTTGGACACTGCAGTCATGCCTGGAAAACCTCCGGCGCACGCTGCCGCCGGATGAACCCTGAAAACCCCAAGTTCCGTCCGGTTTTCGATTCGAGTTTGGTGCTCAACAGCGGTGCGTAACACCCACTTCCCCAGAATTGGCAAAATGATTTTGGGGCAAAACGATTCACGATCAAGCACCTGAATCCGCAAAATCATTTTGCCCCCTCATCATTTTGCCCCCTCATCATTTCACCAGACCGATTCCTAGTTATTGGCATAAACGCTCGGGAAACCAGTTTTTCGAACCGGACTCTTGCGATGTCGGTTCGTCCAGGCCGAGCCCGGCGGAAGCGGGCGACTGGTGTATAACTGAACGGTCAGCACTCCGAGAAACACCCCGCCATCTCCCGATCAGAAATGAAAACTGTCGTCATCGGACTTTTGGGCGTGCAGCTCGACCAACCTCGCAAATCGGTCGATCGTTGGGCGGCGTGGCGACCGACCGTTGCGATCTGCCAACAAGATGACTTGATCGTCGATCGACTCGAACTGTTGGTTGAACGACGCTACTCCAAACTCGCCAATCAAGTCGTTGCGGACATCGCCACGGTGTCGCCGGAGACGAGCGTCCGGATTCATGAAATCGCGTTGAAAGACGCCTGGGATTTCGAAGAGGTTTACGCGGCACTGCATCAATTTAGCGGTGACTATTCGTTTGATCCGGACACCGAAGATTACCTCGTGCATATCACGACGGGAACGCACGTCGCGCAGATCTGTTTGTTCTTGCTCGCCGAAACTCGTCACTTGCCGGGGCGGTTGTTGCAGACCTCGCCGCCGCCGGGGCGCGGTCGCTCGCGGGCGAGTGAAGCCGAGGCGGTCGCGGGCAGCTATCAGATCGTGAACCTCGATTTGTCTCGCTACGATCAACTCGCCACCCGGTTTCGCGAAGAGCACGCCGAAGCGACTTCGATCCTCAAACGTGGGATCGAAACGAAAGACGCGGCGTTCAATGCGTTGATCGATCGGATCGAGCGGGTGGCATTGGCGACGAGCGCCCCGATCCTGATGACCGGTCCGACCGGGGCGGGCAAAACGCAGCTCGCCCAAGCCGTCTACGAAATGAAACGCAGTCGCCGGCAAGTCGACGGACCGCTCGTCGAAGTTAACTGCGCGACGATCCGCGGCGAGCAAGCCATGTCGACGTTGTTCGGGCATACCAAGGGGGCGTTCACGGGAGCCAGCGGCGCCCGCGCCGGGCTGTTGAAATCCGCCGACGGGGGCATGTTGTTCTTGGACGAGATCGGCGAGTTGGGACTCGACGAACAGGCGATGTTGCTGCGTGCGATCGAGGAAAAACGGTTCCTCCCGGTCGGTTCGGACGTGGTCATCGAAAGTGACTTTCAGTTGATCGCGGGGACCAACCGGGAATTGGTCGGCGATGTCGAGTCGGGGCGATTTCGCGAGGACTTGTTTGCGCGGATCAACCTCTGGACGTTCGCGCTGCCGGGGCTCGCCGATCGCCGCGCGGACATTGACCCGAACATCGATTTTGAGTTGCAGCAGTACACGCGGGCGAGCGGGGACAAGGTCACGATGAACCGCGAGGCACGCAAAAAATTCTTGGGATTTGCGGTCGATCCGGCGACGCCTTGGAACGGTAATTTTCGCGATCTCAACGCGGCGATCGTGCGGATGGCGACGCTCGCCGATTCAGGCCGGATCACGCCCGCCTTGGTCGACGAGGAAATCGGGAGGTTGCAGGCGAACTGGAAATCGACGCGTGTGACCGGGAGCGAGGAATCGGTGCTCGCCGAACATTTCGATTCGGAGGCGATTGAAGCAATGGATCGGTTCGACCGAACGCAACTCGCCGATGTGATCCGGGTTTGCCGCCGCAGCAAGTCGCTGTCCGCAGCGGGGCGGGAGTTGTTTCAGGCGTCGAGAAAAAGCAAGGCGAAACCGAACGACGCGGATCGGTTGCGGAAGTATTTGATGCGGTTTGAATTGCGGTGGGATGATTTGGTGATGTGACTGCGGATGAGGACTTCGGTGAGGGGTGTGAATTCCGGTTAGACTTGAGGAGGTCAAGACATTTGGAAGAACAAAGGGATGCCGGATCGCCGCCGAAGCGGTTTGATCCGGCCTACGTTCACTACGCCCGAGGTCCGTTTCGATGAATCTTCTTTGCCTTCGCTCGCGAGCCGTCTTCGTTGTTTTCGTTCTGGGGATGATGTCGGTCGCGACGGGCGAGGAACCCGTCGGCCGTGAATCGGCGAGCAGCACGTCAAACAGCCTGCCGATTTTGAATTCTCTGATTGAATCGTGGCCGGTCGATGTGGCGATGAACCGCGAACAGGAACTTGAGATCTGGCGAACGCTGTTCCAGCCCTACACGCCGGCGCTGGGTGAGATGCCGATGAGTGAATGGCTGCAGGAGATTGCTCCGCTGTGCCAGATCGAGGTCGACGTTCGTTCGTTGGAGGTAGACGGTTTGACCACCGACACGCCGCTTGTCTTCGGAATCGGCGGGCCGCCCCGTCCCTTGGCCGTGCACGCGAGGCAGGCGTTAACGCCATTGGATTTGGGCATTGAGATTCGCAGCGGCGTGATTCGGATTGTCACCCGGGAAACGGCAGGTGAGAATCTCGCGGTTCGGATTTATAACGTCTCGCCGCTCTTACCCGGTTTCTCAGCGACCCAACAACGGTCCCGATTGCGGGGGTTGATTGAAACAATCCAAAACACAATCGATCCGGACAACTGGGAGGTGCTCGGAGGGATGGCGACGATTCAAGTTCACCCTTCGGAGAAATCCCTTTTGTTGTGCATCGCCGCGAGAACCGAAACGCACTGGCACGTGCAGATGTTGCTGGACCAGTTGCACCGAGTGGGCGGGGCGAAGCCTGCCGACGCGATTGCGCCCGCACGGGCAGCACCCGGTTTCAGCGACTTGCCTCGCTTTCGCCTTCAGTAGAGGACGTTGGAGCATTCGGACTCGCTCGGTTCTCCGAACCGAAAACGACGAACCGAAAACGACGAGCCGAACGCTTGGAATGCCGGTAGAGTGACACTGTCCCCAAACAGTCTTCTTTTAAGGTGTCGAAATGGAATCCTCCCCCGAATCGAAATTCAGCGATATCCCCGACGGGGAATTGCGCGCTTGCTTAGTCGGTCGCAAATGCGTCGCCTGCGAGGGGGGCGTCGACCCGATCGAGATCGACGAGGCCCGCCGCCTCACCCAGGCCCTGACGGGCTGGGAACTGAACCCCGACGGGACGATGATCTCTCGTAAGATCAACGCACGCACGTTTGTCAAAGTCATCGAACTGGTCAATCGACTCGCGGCGATCGCCGAAGAGCAGCAACATCACCCCGACCTGCATGTCACCGGCTACCGTCACCTCGATATCGTGTTGACGACGCACGCGATCGGCGGGCTGAGTGAGAACGATTTCATTGTCGCGGCCCAATTTGACGAAATCCTGCCATGAAGTTGCGGCACGATCTGGCGTTGGCGCTACTGGACGAATGCAGTGGCGACGATTTGTGGAGCGTCGAGCATTGTTTGCTGCGACGGGTGCCCCAGGAGTGGATCGACGAACTCGCCGATGCGTATGAAACGAGTTACCGGATCAGCAGCCAAACGATCTACGTCCCCGACGCTCAGCACGGACGGCGGATCGTGAACCAGTATTACGGTGTCCGCGACATCGATTTGGCTCGGCGGATCGCGATGGAACTCGGCATCGACGTCGGCTCGATCGAGGTCCGGACGAATTCCCGCTCGACGTTCGTGGAAATGATCAAAGAAGCGATCATGGAACAGTAATCACGGCAGCAGAACCTCACGTCGGCGAGTCTCTCTGAGACTCGCAAATTTCAGCGTCTCAGAGAGACGCTGCTACGTGGTTCCACCGAATTCATTGTGACGATGTGCGTAACGAGGCGTTCATTCCCCCCCGTCATCGCCTTGCAGGGTGAGCACGACACGTCGGGACGAGGCCCGGTCTCGGTGCTCGCACAGATAGATGCCTTGCCAGGTGCCGAGATTCAATCGCCCGTCCCGGACCGGGATCATCACGCTCGCCCCCATCATCGAGGCTTTGACGTGGGCGGGCATGTCGTCGGGGCCTTCGAGCGTGTGAACGTAGGGCAGGTTTTCAGGCACGGCGTGGTTCATTGCCGTCTCGAAATCCACCCGCACGTCGGGATCGGCGTTCTCGTTGATCGTCAAGGAGGCACTGGTGTGGGCGAGAAAACAGTGCAGCAACCCGACCCGGACACGAGCCAGTTCGGGCACGGCGGCCTCGATCGCCGTCGTGATCAGGTGAAATCCACGCCGCCGCGCGGGCAATTTCAATTCGTGTTGGAACCAAACCGTCACGGAAATGTCCTCGAAAAGGGAACGTCGTCGAAAAAAAAGAAAATTATTTCCACACCCCACCTGGTTCTGCGGATTGTCCGAAAGAGTGGGAGCGAAATTTTCCCGAACCGTCAGCGGGAGGAGACACTCATCTGTACCACTAAAACCAAAATCCGCGAAAGCCCCTTCACAAGTGGAACAAAGTAAGATATGGCCCCCTTGAAGAACTCATGAAGATTTCGGTCGTTTTTGTCGCGCCGGTTCCCCTCGCAGATTGCCTGTCGGGAAGGAACCCACCAGCCGTTCGCAGCGTCTCGGTAAAAGCGGTGGTGGCGAGGTCAACAACCAGAATTTCCTTGACTACGCTTCAATCTCGCGAATAATCCGTTGTATGTGATGTCCGCCGACGAGCGGAGTTTGACAACGGACGGTCGACCTATTTTTTGTCATCGTAGGGATTCAGGATGAACCGCGATGCTCTTGGAACTAATAAGACGCATGACTCATTGCAAAAATGTTTTCGAAGCAATCCTTCGCTATGGCCACGACGAAGACTTCAGTCCTCAAGAAAATGAGGACTTCATGGCCACCGACGCGCCCGCTGGCAGCCCCGAGAAGATCGAGGTTTTGCGCCGCCGTGTGGAACTCGGACAACCGCTTTGGCACACGACCGACCGCATCGACTACAGCGGCCTGACCGGTGCGATTCGTCCTCGCGAATAGCGGATGCGGCCTCCCCGCATGAATGACCCAGGAACCCTGGTCGTGGAAACGCGTCCAGGGTTTTTTCATGCGTTTTTGAGGGGCAAGCACCCCCTCACAATGGTTCAGTAAAACCACGTAGTGGTGTCTCTCGCGACGTCGATTTAATAACTGAAGCATCGGGGGGGGCGTGTGCAATTGAAAACTACAGATCCACGCAAATGGACACAGATAAAACAAACCAGCCCTGTGATTTGCCGGACGAAGCGCTCTCGTCAAGGCAAGATGCGGCGATTTCATCGGTGTTTGTCTGCGTCCATCAGTGGTTCAATCGATCGCACTAGAAGACTGTCTGCGGTTTGCAAATACCTCACTTATTTAATCGACGTCTCCTGAGACGCTGAAATTTGCGAGTCTCCGAGAGACTCTCGCCCCACACCTGCACCCGCAATCGCGGTTTGGTATGATGTTTTCGCATTGACCCTTCGGTATTTCTACCGTGTCACACACTCTTAGGACTTCTTTTCTGTGAAGCTTCGCGTCGGCTTGATCGGTCTCGGTGACCAATGGCAAACCATGCACCGGCCCGCCCTGCGGATGCTCAGCGAGCGTTTCGACGTTCGGGCAATCTACTGTTCGGTGGCAAAACTCGCCGAAAACGCGGTCGCCGAATTCCAGGCCGACCCGGTCGACGGGTACCAAGCGATGGTCGCTCGTGACGACATTGATGCCGTGCTAATCCTCGAACAAACCTGGTTGCAGTATCTTCCCGCGCTGGCGGCGTGTCGGCACGGCAAAGCGATTTACTGGGCCGGCGGGCTGGATTTCGACCCGATCGAAGACGTCGGATTCAAAACGGCCGTGGAGGACGCCGGCATCGCGTTCATGGCCAGCTTTCCGAGGCGTTTTGCCCCGGCAACGTTGCGTTTGAAAGAACTCATTGCAACCCATTTGGGGTCGCCGCGACTGTTGTTCTGTCACAAACGGCTCAGTCTCGTCGAGCAGCAAACCCGATTATCGCGGCGGGGCGATCCGGCTGACCCGATCCGCAGCCGACATGGGGAGAACCTTCGCGACGATCCGGGCGATTCGATCGCCCACGGGCACGTCGAAGCTCAGGCGACGATGCGAAACGAGTTGATCGAACTAATCGATTGGTGCAGTTATGTCGTCGGCGGTCTGCCCGAGAGCGTGATATCCGCGAATTGCTGTCCGAACACGGCATGGGATTACCGAGCGCTGAGCCTGCGATTCGGCAGTGAGTCACTCCAACCAGCCCTGCAACTCGGGCAGGCGGCGGGGCAATGGGAGAAAAGACCGTCGCCGATCCGATCACGTTCCAAACCTATCTCGCCGTCGGCGGTCGAGACGCAATCCGCTGCTTCGCCGGCCCCACCCCGGCCCGCCGCGACGGCCCAGATCAGTTGCGGCAATTACATTCCTGCGAAGTGGGAAGAAGCGATCGGTTTTCGCCCTCCGGCGGGGATGCAGGTGTGTTGTCAACACGGAGTCGCGTTCATTGATTTGCCCGGCACGCTGGTTTGGTTCGACGACGCCGGGCGGCACCAGGAGTCGCTCGAAAGCGAGTCGCCGGTGGGCGAAAAAATGTTGGGGCAATTTCACCGCGCAGTGACGAGCTTGGTCCGCAACCTGAGCGGCCTGGAAGACGCCTTTCGGGCTGCCTCGATCCTGAAAGCTGCCGAAACGAGCAGCGAATCGGGCAGCCGCATGATGATCCCCTAATCAGGCGAGCAAGCTAAGGAATTTCGAAAAACGGATCAACTCTGGCCAGAAAACGCCCGATCAACCTTGAAGCAGTTGGCTATGTGCCTAGAATGAGAACAGCTAGCCTTGTGAGGCTTGTCAGGGCTCAACCCATCATCGGCAGAGGGATCATTTTTTGGGTTCGCCTGAGTCACCAAAGGCACGTGCAGTAGCACGCCGAGACTCACGCGTTTCTCCCAGCGGCTCCATTTGCCGCCGCGCGGTTGAGACCGAATTGGACCGGTAGGTCGTCTCGATGGAGACAGCCTGCCGGTTTTTTTTATTAATATTCTCATTTTGAGTCGCGCAGTTTTAAGCTTTCTCGCATGAAAAAAACTGCGAAATTCCAACGAAGGCCTTGCCCAGAACCTACCTCAGCCTTTCTTGGCTGACTTTCCTGGGTGTCAGGCTGGGAAGCCTGACGTACAAAACGGGAAGTTATTTTGGGACCAGTTCCTAAGGCGCCGCGCACTCACAGGCTTCGGCAAGCCTATCAATCGCCCGGTCGATCTGATCATGGCTCGTCGTCCAGCCGACTGAAAACCGCAGCGTCCGGCCGATCTGTTTGTCGCTGCGGCCGATCGCCCGCAGCACCCGAGTGATCTCGTCCGGCGGGCTGGCCGATTGGGCGCTCGCGGCAACGATTTGTCGGGCCGATTTTTGGATCCTTTTCGCCTCGCTGGCCATCTCGATCGCTACCGTATTGGGTAAACGATCGGCGGTTTCTCCCAGCACGATGATCCGTCCGTCAAGCGTCGATCGCAATCCGTCGACCAACCGATCGCACAGGGCTTGCAAAGTCGATTGGGCCTCGTCGACGCAACGTGCCGTCAACGAAGCGGCGGCCCCGAGACCGACAATCCCCGGTACGTTCTCACTGCCCGCTCGTAATCCCATCTCGCGAGATTCACCAAACGAAATCGGATGCAAATCCAACCCACGACGGACAAACAACGCCCCGATCCCCTTGGGCCCGTAAAACTGGTGGGCGGTCAAGGAGAGCGTGTCGACACGCAATTGGTTCACGTCGACCGGCACCCGACCGACCGCAGCGGTGGCGTCGCAGTGAACCCGAATCCCGTGGTTGTGACAGCGATCCGATAGCTCGCGAATCGGTTGGATCGTCCCGAGGACGGGGTTCGCTAATTGCAAACAAACCAACCGCGTCGTCGGCTCAAATCGCGATTCAAACGCATCCACCGAGACGACGCCCCGTTCGTCACAGGGGACCGTGTCGACGATCCATCCGAGTAGCCGGAGTTGCCTCGCCGCCGCCATCACCGATTCGCCCTCAATTTCGGCGATCAAAGCGTGCGGTGGCGGCACATCACAATTGCACGGGTACGATGCGACCAAGTCTTGGGGATCGCCGCCGGCGTGACAGATCATCGCCGCACCGAGCACGCCGAGATTGTTCGCCTCGGTCCCACCGCTGGTGAAAACCACCTCGAACGGATCACAGCCCAACAGCATCGAAACGCCCTCGCGGGCACCCTCGATCGCCTCACTGACCGCCGAGGCGTGGACATGTGATTGCGACGGCAGCATGAAATGCGTTGACCAAAAGGCCTGCATGGAAGCAAGAACCGACGGGGCCACCGGAGTGGTGCGATTGAAATCGAGGTAGATCAGCGACACGGCGTCACGATAAGTGGAATTCAAAATAACTCCCCAAACTTCTCCAGCCTAACTGCATGGCGTGGATGTTCCAGCGGCATGTTCGTTAACGCGACTTCTTTTTTCGTTTCTTGGCCTGATGTTTCTTCGCCAATCGCTTCATCTTCTTGAGTTCCTCGGCGGCAACGACCCATCCGCGGCAGTTTCTCGCACCACACTGGCACACCGGATTCCAATCAAAGGCCTCCCAAGCGTAATCAAACGTGATCTGCGTCTCCGCCTCGATATTGCAAATCGCGACCACGCCCAACGAAGTCTTCGTGAGCTGAATTAACTCGCAATTCGGGCTGCACGAGTGGTTCATGAACGCGCCCGGAGCGGTCGGTTCGAGATACCACTTTTTGTCGAGATCCATCACATACTCGCTGCCCACATAGTTCTTTTTACTGATCAATTGGCCGTTAACTTCCATCACCAATTCACCGGGCAGGAACTGCCGAGCGGCGAAAACGCCGTGCCCGCACTTGCCCGATGAGCGGACCTCCACATCGTCGTCCCAGTAAGAACGGTAGGTGAAATCCTTGTCCACGGCGGCTTGCAATTTTTTTCGGCGTTTTTTGTCCAAGGTGATCATGTGCAGTAGCGAGGAGAGAGAGATGGCTCGTTGGATCGGAAACGCGGGTCGCCCAAATTGCCTCGTCGTCGTTGACGTGCCATTCAACTGAGCAGGTTCAGGAAAGTGTTTCAGTGTATTGGCCGTCCTGGCGTGATACGCAATGAATTTCCCAATTTGCCTAGTTTCATCAAACCGATGCCCAGCGTCAACGCGGGCGACTCGCCGAATGACTAATTGGTTAACTTTGAAAACGAATCTTTACATGCGACGCGCTTGTCGGCATACTCCCGCCCACTCGCCACGCGTCGCTCGTTCGCTCGGCAACGGGCCTCCGCCGCGTCGCGTCTTCCTTTGCTTTTCCCCGCAGATTCGAACTTGATTATGAACATCATTGCGGTCAATCAGTTGTCGACGTATCGTTGGGATCTCGAAGAGGACGCCCAAGCCTACGCGACGCACGGGTTCGGAGGCATCGGGTTGTTCCGCCCGAAAGTCGACGACTTCGGAATCGAACGCTGCGTCGAATTGCTCGACGATTTGAACCTCTCGGTGACTTCGCTGAGTTGGGCCGGAGGGTTCACCGGCAGTGACGGACGCGGTTACGAAGACGCCCTTTGCGACGCCATGTCCGCCGTCACCGATGCCGCGAATCTGAAAGCCGACACGTTGGTCGTACTCGCCGGCGGACGCAACAACCATATTCGCCGCCACGCCCGACGGACGCTGTGCGAAGCCCTCGCGAAAATCTCTGTCTTTGCCGAACAATTTAATGTGCGGATCGCACTCGAACCGTTTCACCCCGGTTGTGGTCACGAATGGTCGTTCGTCAATGACCTCGAATCGACAATGCACATCATCGACCTCGTCGGCAGCCCCAACCTCGGACTCGTCCTGGACACCTACCATGTCGGAATGGACGACGAAGTCCTGCCTTGGTTGCCCCACGTTCGCGAGCATGTCCATCTGTTGCAACTCGGCGACGGACGGCACAGTCCGCTCGGTGAAATGAACCGCTGCCTGCTCGGCGACGGTTGCGTTCCGATCGAATCGATCGTTCACACGCTCATCGATCATGGGTACGACGGACCGATCGAGGCCGAAGTCATCGGCGAAGACGTCGAGTCACTCGACTACGACACCGTGCTCGGACACACGCGGTCCTACCTCGATCAACTCACCGAATCGAAAGTTCATTAAGCAATGATCAATTCTCGTCGAGTTTACGCAGCAGCCGCGTTCGGCTGATCCCCAATCGACGGGCCGCTTCGGCTTTGTTCCCCTTCGCCGCAGCCATCGCCTGCCCGATCAACTCGGCCTCGTATTTTCGAACCGTTTCGTCAAGCGATTCTAACTGAAAATCACGCGTCGAAACACTTGCAGGACCGATCGTCACTTCGCTCTCCGAGCGAGAAATCTCAACCCCCGCCCGAACCGCCACGCGGTACGAGCGAATCGCTAACGGCAAGTGCTCGCGTCCGATCCGGTCCCCCGACGCCGTTTCCTTGGCAAATCGCATCGCCGCTTGGAACTCCTCCCACTCGCCCGGCCACGGATACGCTCGAAGTAAATCGAGTACCTCACGCGACAACCGTTTCGACGCGAGCAACCCGCTCGCGAGCAACTCGAAATCATCTCGTCGATCGGTCAAATTCGGAATCACGATCGGCAAAATCGCCATCAAATCCGCGAGTTTTTCGTCCAGCGAATTCGATGATGCTCCCTCATCTCCACGCTCGATCGCGACCAAGTCGCTGCCCTGACCGTTCCTCATCCCGATCAAACGCAAACGCTCGGGCCAGATTTCGGTCCACTGAATCAAACGGGATTGAGCGTCGAGAGGCATCTCGTCGATGCGCTCCAGACACAACGTTCCCCGCGGCACCACGTTCTCACGCAAATCCGAAATCACCGGGCCGGCATACACTTCGAGTAATTCCACATCCATCAACGACCCGTCCAAACAAACCCACGGCTCCTCCGGCGCGATTCCATGATGAATCAACGACGCGAGTTGACTCGCCCCGCAACCGGCACCACCGATCAACGCCAGATGACAGCGGATGCGGCAGGCCAACTCCACGCGAGACCGAAACTGCCGCGACGCCGACCCGTTTCCTGCCAATAATAAATTCGCATTCCGCCCAGCCTGGCCTCGGAATTTTGCGATTTCTTCCTCCACGCGAGCGGACTCACGAACGCCCTGTTCGCCAAACCAAGCACGCCACGGCACATCGACGTTGGCAATATGCTCGCCAAGGCAACCGAGGATCAAGGAACCGTTTGGACTCGTCGCGATCGTTTCATTACCGATCGGCCACGATTCTAATCGCACGAAATGGGCAACCACCGATCGCACCAGAGAGTTCACGCCCGCCACCGAGCCATCAACACCCACCGTATCGATTGGGACATGCAATCGATGAGTCAGATGCCCTCGCGAAACGTCGCCCGCCCGCCACTCAATTGCCCGGGGAACGAGAGCTTTCCCAACCATCTCCGGAACCTCATCCTCGATCCCCAACCAATCACGCATCGCTGCTGACACGTGAACGATCTTGCCGTCGACATCGATCAACCAGAACGCCGCACCGGACGATGAGAGCAATCGTGGCAGACTGATCGCTCGGCTTCGACGAGGCGACGGTTTATCTTCGGCAGGAGAGGGCGGCAAATTCACACTTCGTAGGTCTTTCCGTCTTCCTGATAGACGACTTTGTAGAGATCACGTTTGCGATCGTTCCAATTCTGCACGCTGCCCGAATCACGGTGCCGCCGAAGCTGCTCGAAATCGAGATCGTGGACAATCAGTGTTTCCACGTTCGGATTGCATTCCGCCGCGATCGCGTCGCGAGCGAACTCCGCGTCCGCAGGCGTGAAAATCCCCGACTGCGCGTAGTGAATGTCCGAGTTCTCGACAAACGGCAGGTTCCCGGTACAACCCGAAATCGCCACAAACAAATGATTCTCCACGCACCGTGCTTGCGCACAATAACGAACCCGCAAATATCCGTGCCGCGTGTCCGTATTGAAAGGCACGAAAACAATCGATGCCCCCTTTTGCGTCGCGATGCGTGTCAATTCGGGAAACTCGATGTCGTAGCAAACTTGAATCGCGATCCGCCCACAATCCGTATCGAACACCTCGACCACGTTACCCGGATTGACGCCCCACCACTTTTTCTCACTCGGTGTGATGTGAATCTTGTACTGCTTGCCGATCGAACCGTCACGGCGAAACAAGTAAGCCACGTTGTAAAGCATGTCATTCTCGATCACGAACTGCGAACCCCCGATCACATTGAGATCGTACTTCACCGCCATGGATGTAAACATGTCGAGATACTGTGGCGTGAACGCCGCTAGTTCGCCATCGATTTCAATGCAAATCTGGCCCTCAGGGAAAATATCGAGTTGACTTTCAATCTGCTCCCGACTCCACGCGTCCATACCCGGAAAGCACTTGTGCGCTAGCGCTAACAGGGTATCAGAATCATCGATCGTGACCGGGCGAACGACGATGTTCCACTCAAACTCGGCAAGATCCAGCGGTTCCACGGACATTCGATTTTTCTAATTAAAAAAGGAGAGCGGCATCGCCAAGCGAGCCTCTGAAAGATGGTAGATACCTGGTTTCACGCCGACAATAGCGGTATCCCCACCACTTCAAATTCCATAAACGCCGGCTGCATGTGTCTTCCCTGGAATGCACCTCGGCGGCTAGCAGGCTGTCGATTTAGTTAGCCGTTGGGCGTTAGCCCCGGTTATCACACCAGCAACCGGGGCTAACGCCCATCTCTCATCTTTGCTGGCGTAAAAACGACTAAATCGACAGCCCGCTTGCGGTCTGTCGGTTCAATGAGCCGATGGGCGTCCATCGCCCGGTTCTCCCTGAGGTGATGGCGGACGACTGGGGCGATCCGGTACCTACTAAATGAGTCAGTATGCCCAACGCTTTCGATTCGGAGAACCGAGCGACATTCGATTCCTGCGGCAATCGTCTTCACGAACAAGTGTCTTTCATTGCCCGCGAATCACGCCAATCGATGCGAATGCGAGGAAAACAATACTACAATTCCCCGGACCGTCCTTGGTTTTCGATTCGCGTTCATTCGCGCCATTGGCGGGCAAACGCTGATTCGCCCCGCCAGCAAATCCAACGGGGATGGATCCGTTCGAGTTGCGTGCCGGACACTTCGCGCCAGAGCGATGTAGGTCTTCGGCCCCGGCTTTTCACAACCGACGTTTACCCACAAATGAACAACGGATCGAAACAAGCCACCAATTCGCGTGATTCGTGGCAGAACACAAACCCGTCCTCCCTCACTTCGAGCCAAACGGGCCACCACAAACTTCACAGGAGCAAAATCAGCAGAACCGGGAGATGCTGAAAACCCAGCCTACCCTCCCTTCGGAACCATCCCACCTGTCGATCACAGCATCGAATGCCGATCAATCACTCCTGATACTGTTTCCTCCAGAAAGGTCCGCGATCAAGATCGGGTGCGGCACCATCACGGCGGCGGACTCATGCCACTGCGTTTCGCCATCGAGATCGACGACCCCGAACCCACGTTTGGATTCAACGTCCCGCAGCAAACCCGTGTTCTCGAAATCGAATTTGCCTTGCGCATCGACCGGGGCCACGACGAAATTCTCGAGACAATCCCGCCAATCCGAATCCGGCCAAACTTCAAGCAATACCTCGCGAGGAATCGGCAGCGAACGCAGCATCCAACGTTCCACCGTGTGCAGCCAATCGCTGCGATGCTCGTCCAACCACTCCGCCAACGCCCGCAGCGATTCGGCAGCTTCGGACTCTTTCAAACATCTCGGTCACGAAGCCAACGTTTTGCCGGCGGGATTTTGGCAAACGAGTTTGCCCGAGCGAAGTCCGATGTTGTAATCACGTTCGCCCGGTACCCAAGCGATCTCCGATTGCACAACCATAAGTGGGGTCTCCGATAAAACAGTTTGCGTACCCAGAAAAGGTTTTGCACATTCTGCCACATCAACGCCCCCGCGTGGGGTGCCGAGAGACACAAAATCGGCCCCGTCAACGTGACGGCCAATTCCAGCCGAACTGACTCAGCAGATTGCCATCTTGAACCACCGCCGCCCCTCGTTGTTTTCTCCAAGCGAATCGGCACGCAGATCTCAACCGATTCCAACTCGACCACCCAACTCGGATTGTGGCTGAGTACGATCACCAGCAAACCCGGCAATCTAGCGGAGGTTGTCGAATTTTGCGGCGTGGCAAAACTGCCAGCGTCAAAGCGAACGGCGACAATCGCACTCCCGCTGGCGTCAGGATACACTGAACTGACCCGCCGGTCGTGCCGGAAAATTCTCATCACCACACCCAAGTCCCATGCCTGCGAAAAAGAGTCCTTTTCCTGGAATGGATCCCTAACTCGAACTTCACTGGGGAGATGTCTACACGAGTTTGATGGTTTACATTCGAAATCAGATCAATGCTCAGCTTCCTGACGAATTGCAGGCTCGCGTGGAAGAGAGCACAGCGGGCGAAGAAAAGCACTGTCATGGTCAAACTAGAAATTTACGATGCGCGCAGACCGATAGCGGCACTACCGATAGGGTAGTTTTTTTGGGACTCAAAGTCCAATGATTTGTTTGCCGCCGGCACTTCT
>Ga0163216_100300_pt1 | contig 99100 bp, 100 predicted proteins | sample SynspAceP_FD_167610 | JGI IMG/M metagenome (GOLD analysis project Ga0163216, IMG submission 167610) | Saline lake microbial communities from Ace Lake in Antarctica - Synechococcus sp. Ace-P (Illumina Assembly) | ecosystem: Environmental > Aquatic > Non-marine Saline and Alkaline > Saline ... | reverse complement strand
GCGGTTTGCTTAGCGTGCCGGCAGAGGCATCCACTCTGTCATTGCGACATCGGCATGGGCGAATTGTGGCATATTGGCCGACAGATCTTCCATGTTCTTGATGTCGTTTTCATTCAGGAATGCCTGAGTGATCAAAGTTGGCGGCACCACGACCTGCGCACCGGGACTTTCGCCGGTCAGCATGATTGCAAGCGCACGCACGGACACTTCACCAACCACTGCCGGATTTGTGGCAACTGTTGCCTTCCAGGCACTGTCTGGCTCCCGCATGGCTGAAATATCAGCCGTTGATACGTCTGCGGAATAGATGCTGACATCAGATGTGAGGCCTGCTTCGTCGACCGCAATCTTTATGCCCTTGGCAAATTCATCATAAGGGGCAAAGAACACAGTGATATCCTGGTTTGCCTGCAGGACAGAGCGCGCCTGATTTGCATTGGAGTTGGCAATCGGGTTGTCGAGCGTACCCATCTGGGCTTTTTCAACAATACCTGGATTGGCAGCTTTGACTTCTTCCCACGCAACATGGCGTCGGTCGAGCGGTGCAATACCAGGAACGTAGACGTATCCAGCGTTCCACTCAGTACCATTATCCTTGATCGCCTGCTCGAGAGCCAGTTTGCCCAGGAGATAATCAGACTGTTCGATCTGCGGGATCGCATCATTTTCAACATTCACGTCAAAGGCAACAACTTTGATGCCGGCATCCACGGCCCGCTGCGCCGCTTCCTGCATGGATTCAGTCAGACCATGCTGGATAATGATGCCATCGACACCAAGAGCGATGGCCTGATCTACCATATCGGCCTGCAAGGCAGCGTCTTGACGACTGTCAAAGATACGCAGGTCCAGACCGATTGCCTCGGCCTGTTTTTCGACGCCAGACAAATAGGCTTGGAAAAAATCACCGGTAGACAGATAGCGAACGAGCGCAATCTTGACGTCACCTGGATTGTCCAGCGGCGCTGGCATGGACTGGGCAAACCCGGTTCCAATTGTTGCGGCCCCGACTGCCACGCTGGCAAACAGCCCTAAAACAGATCTTCTTAGAATTTTCATTTGGTTTCTCTCCCTGTTGAGTTGGTCGTCAATGACCGGCCGTTTTGCGGGCCGATAATGAAAAAGTGAATACAAGTGCGATCACAAGAACCGCACCCTTGATGAAATCCTGAGTGTAGTAAGGCGCGTTCATCATGGTCAGCCCCTGCAAAAGGATGCCGACAAAGAGCGCGCCCATCGCGGTGCCAAAGGCATTGGGTTTCGCCGCCCCCAGTACTGCAAAACCGATCAGGGACGCTGCAACTGCATCCAGCAGCAGATTGGTGCCCGACGCGATATCACCGCGCCCCAACCGAGCCGCGAGTAACATGCCCGCGATTGAGGCCAGAACACCGGAAATCATATAGGCTGTGATCTTGTAGCGTTTGACATTTGTGCCCGTCAGGGCGGCTGCACGCTCATTTGAGCCGATGGCATACATCAGGCGGCCATGCCGCGTCGTTTCCAAAAAAATCCAGATCAATATGGCAATGACGATGAGGAAGACCACTGGGATCGGAAGCAGCTTTTCAAGAAAGAAATCAAACCGGTGCCGGCCCATGGCAAGAAAAAGCGGGTCGAATGTACCGTTGGCTGTCGTCCCATCCGGCAAAACCATTCCGGTTGAGATTGACCGTCCGGCGGTGGGAATGCGCTGTAGCCCCACCAGCAGGAACATCATACCCAGAGTTGCCAACAAATCCGGGACTTTGAAACGGACAATCAGAATACCGTTCACAAGCCCGATAAAGGCACCCATGAAAAGGCATGCAACAATCGCAACCGCTGCGGGTTGCTCCATCACCACCATCACATAGGCCGCCAGCATCATTGCAGATGTTGCAACAGATCCGATGGACAGATCAAAGCCACCGACAACCAAAGTGCAGGTCACTCCAAGCGCCAATATGCCAGTCATGGCAACGGACTGGAAGATGAACACGGCTGAGCGCGGCCCAGCAAACCCACTGGCAAAAATGGAAAAGAATATGGCCAGCCCGACCAGCAACGCCAGAAATCCATAGCGGATTGCCAGATCAAGCGCGCTCCACTGCCCTTTTTTGGCTGACGCCTTTGGCTGAGCGGTGATCCCGCTGTCCTGCACATCAGTGCTCATGCTGCTTCATGCTCCGGCTGCTTTTGCGCTGTTCCCGTAACAGCGGTCAGTATTTCATTGAGATCGACATCGCGGTTTACAAACTCGGCGATGATTGAGTGTTCATGCATGACGATGATGCGATCAGCAATTTCCAGTGCTTCGTCGAGTTCGGACACAAAAACAAGTGTCGCACGTCCTTCTGCGGTTTGCCGCACCTTCTCGCCGATATCGTGCCGGGAACGGATGTCGACGCCCTGAAAAGGTTCATCCAGCAACAGCAGGCGACATTTATCGATTAGCCAGCGCGCCAACATGACCTTCTGCTGATTGCCACCAGACAGTGTGTTGATACCGTCAGTCTCTGACTGGCAAACAATTGAGAGCGCTTCAATCATCTCGCGCGCAGTATCCCGCTCGGAATTGGGCGAAAGGAAAGAAAAGCTGGAGAATTGCTGCAGAAAGGGAACTGAAATATTCCGCGTTATGTTGAAGTCAGCGACCACGGCATTTGTCGCCCGATCCTTTGTTGACATGAACACGCCGTTCGCAATTGCATTGCCAGGGCTGGTGGGAGCATAGACACTGCCATCCAGTTTTATGGAACCGGAGTTAGGTGCCCGAAGCCCAAACAACGCCTGCGCAAGATCAGTTTTGCCGCTGCCCAAAAGGCCAGTGATGGCAACAATCTCATTGTCATGCAGTGTCAGATCAAATGGCTTGCTATCTGGCTTCAAACGCATTTGCGTCAATTCTGCGATGGCTTCACCTTGCGGCGGAATTTCAATATTTACATCAGTCATGTGATGACCAAGCATTGCGTTGACTGCGCCTTCATAGTCCAGCGGCGTGTCTTCAAAGAGGCCCGAAATCTCGCCATCACGCATGGAGACAATGCGATCTGCAATGCGCCTTATGTCCGACATGCGGTGCGAAATGTAGAGAACGGCTACGCCTCGTTCCTTGAAGCTTTCAATGAGTTCAAACAGACGTTCCGCCTCAACTGCGGACAGTGAGGAGGTCGGCTCATCCAAAATCAGAAGTGACGGCTGGTGCGACATGGCGCGTGCAATGGCAATCAACTGTCTATCAGCAACGCCCAACTGCGCAACAGGCTGACGCACATCAAAATCAATGCCCATGCGATCCGCAATTTCCTGCGCTTCTTTGAAAAGCTGTTTTCGTTTCAGAAAAAACCCGAAATTGGGTTCCGCCAATCTGTCAATCATGAGGTTCGATGCAACATCAAGGTCCGGAATGACACCATCATTAATGGCCTGATGGACGGTCACAACGCCTTTTCGTATCGCATCAGAAGGGCTGGACGGGACGAAGTTCTGACCTGCGAGACTCACACTGCCTGAATCGCTTGCATGTACACCAGACAGGATTTTGACCAGTGTCGATTTGCCAGCACCATTGGCCCCCATCAAAGCTGTCACGCTTCCCGCAGGTAAATCCAGGCTAAGCCCCCGTAAAACAAGGTTATCACCAAATGCTTTTTGCAGGCTGGAAATCTGGCATAGGCAGTCTGTCATTCGTTCCTCCCGCAAATATCTCAACAGCCAACCTGACAAAAGTCAAGAGGTATTGACAAATGCTTTTTACGCCACCTACCATGTACTCACTTGCGCATTTCGTGTAGCTGGTGATCGACCATATTTTCTGTTCGGGGAGGACGAATTGAGCGATTATAAGGCGTTAACGCCCGAAACACTTCCAGCCCGTTTGGGCACTCTGGATGCGATGACAAATTCGCTCGGCGGTAGCAGCACCGACTGGCAGGTGCGCGAAGTTGGTGATGGCAATCTGAACTTGGTATTTATCGTCGAGGGCACTGCAGGTTCTGTGATTGTGAAACAGGCCCTGCCCTATGTGCGCCTCGTTGGCGATTCCTGGCCGCTTCCACTCAAACGTGCTTACTTCGAATATCATGCGCTGATCCGACAGGCAGAGCGCGATCCTGGCAGCGTGCCGGAGATCCTGCATTTTGACGAGACCCAGGCGCTGATAATAATGGAGCGCCTGCAGCCGCACATCATATTGCGCCAGCAGATGATTGCAGGCCGAAAGGTGGCAGGACTTGGAGAAACCATTGGGCGGTTTTGTGCCCGCAATGCTTTCCGCGGCTCTGATCTGTCTATGGAGACAGCCAAAAAGAAAGCCGATCTGGCGTTGTTCAGCGACAATGTAGAGCTCTGCGACATTACTGAAAACCTGGTGTTCACCGACCCCTATTTTGATGCGGAGATGAACCGCTACACCACGCCTCAGCTTGATGGCATCGTGGCTGAATTGCGCAATGACCAAATGCTGAAAGTAGAAGTTCAGCACATGAAGCGCGCGTTTTCCGCAAAGGCAGAGACGCTGTGCCATGGCGATCTGCACGCCGGATCCATCATGGTTACAGATGATGAATCCCGGGTCATTGATCCGGAATTTGCGTTTTACGGGCCAATGGGTTTCGACATCGGCATGCTGATCGGCAATTATCTGATGGCCTATCACGCAATAAGCGCTCACATTGCCGACGATGCTGTCTGTGCCGCCTATCAGGAATGGGTTTTGGAGACGATTGACGAAACGTGGACAGCGTTTTGTGATGAGTTCTCAAAACTGTGGCGTACCGAACGCACCGGCATTCTTTATCCGCGTAGTTTGTACGAGGATCAGGGCCACCTGATGGCCAGCGAATTAGCACTTGAGCAGCTTCTGAGCGAAATTTTCGAGGACCTTCTGGGGTTTGCCGGCATTGAGATGCATCGGCGCATTCTGGGTCTTGCTCACATAGCTGAATTTGAAACAATTGAAGACGAAGACATACGCGCGCCGCTTGAAACCCGATCACTGAAATTCGGTCAGGCATTGGTCATGAACCGCAAACGGCTGCATGGCATCGATCGAGTCATTGCAATGGCAAGACAATCACAAACAGGAACCGGAACATCATGAAAGTTGGCGATACCCACTACCGTTCAATATGGCAGGACACTGCAACAGGTGAAATCCGCATCATTGACCAGCGCTGGTTACCGCACGAATTTCGCGTTGTCACACTTGAGACACTAGACGAATTCGCAACCGCCATTCGTGACATGTGGGTCCGAGGCGCGCCGCTTATTGGCGCGACGGCAGCCTATGGTGTCGCGCTGCACATGGCGCGCGACCCGTCTGATGTGGCTTTGAATGAGGCCTATGACGTGCTTCATGCCACAAGACCGACAGCTATCAATCTGCGCTGGGCGCTGGATGAATTGCGGACAACTTTAACCGCCTTGCCTGCGGGTCAACGCGGAGCTGCGGCGATCGCCAAAGCTGCACAAATTGCCGATGATGATGTAGAAACAAATCGGCTGATCGGCGTCCATGGGCTTGAAATCATAACGAAAATTGCGGCAATCAAAAAACCTGGAGAAGCCGTCAACATCTTGACCCATTGCAATGCAGGCTGGCTGGCAACCGTGGATTGGGGCACAGCCACGTCTCCCATGTATCACGCCATGGAAGCTGGTATTCCGATCCATGTCTGGGTCGATGAAACACGCCCACGTAATCAGGGTGCCCAATTGACCGCATGGGAAATGGTTGGCAATTCAATTCCACACCATCTGATTGTAGACAATGCCGGTGGTCATCTCATGCAACACGGCCAGGTCGATGTGGTGATTGTGGGAACTGACCGCACAACAGCGCAAGGCGATGTCTGCAATAAGATCGGCACCTATTTGAAAGCACTTGCAGCGGCGGACAACAATGTTCCGTTTTATGTCGCTCTGCCATCGTCAACGGTTGATTGGACCGTGAATGATGGCGTCAAGGAAATTCCGATTGAAGAACGTGACGGGCGCGAAGTAACCCACATCTATGGACGTCTTGAAGATGGCAGCACAGGTTTTGCTCAAATCTCGCCGGATGGGACACCCGGAGGCAATCCGGCATTTGATGTAACCCCTGCTCGAATGGTGACCGGATTGATTACCGAACGCGGCGTGGCAGAAGCCAGTGCCGAAGGACTGCTGGCACTGTTTCCAGAACGGCGCTCAGCCGCCTAGGGACAAGATTGCTTCGGCGCTGGACTGATTTGTAACAATGTGGGTGGCGTAACCTCCGCGTAATGCTGCAATTGCGGCCGGCACGCGGTCACTGCCGACAGATACGAGGATTCCTGTTTCCGGATTACGCATCCGATTGAGGGCAATGCCCATCATGCGTTCGTCCAACGGTCCTTCAATGCTATCGCCTTGTTCGTTGATAAAGCGTCCGCAAAGCACGCCAACGGCACCATGATCGATGTACCAGTTCAACTCTTCAATCGTTGCAACACCCGATGAGACAACGTGACTGTCGGGCGTACAAGAGCCAACCGCAAAAAGTGTTTTGTTAAAATGACTTATCTCGTCAAGCTGGCTGGCAATCAAATCTTCAGCACGCAATGCCCTGGCAACTTCCGGACTCGAAAGCATCGCCGGTACATGCAGATTGACACACCGTGCCGAGAATTTGCGCGCCACATAAGATGAACAGACATCTGCTGAAAACCCGTAAGGTGTCGCCATCGAGCCAACCAGTTGCAAAACCGTAAGATCATCCACCGCAATTGTCTCGAGAAACTCTGCCACGTCGTAGATGGTTTTACCCCAGGCAACGCCAAGCCTGTCGCCGGGTGAAACCAGACGCGGCAGCCATTGTGCTGCACCACGCGCCACGCGGATTTCTGTCACGCGCTGTTCTCCGTTGCCGTCTGGAACAACATAGGCTTCACGAAGTCCATATTTTTCGCGTAGTTGTAGCGCGGCTTCATGGCCCTTGAATGCTTCCGGGGAAAGCGTGATCTGAACATAGCCGCGTTCGCGCGCTTCTTGCAGATAGTTCACGACGGTCGCCCTTGAGACCTTGAATCGTGCAGCGATTTCGTTCTGGTTCAGCCCGTCCTGATAGTACAGCCAAGCAGCTTCGATGACGATATCATGCCCGCCAATCTGGCTTGCGGAGCGGCGCAACGATTGTGTCGGCATACAGGTCCCCTTATCGCCATAACATTTGACAGCAGCATGTGACTTTTGTCAAATCGCGACGCTAAGACTCTGGAGTTTGCTCCTGTTTTCCAACATTGAATTGCTATGGATAATTGGTGAAATAGGTGCGCTATAATTAGAACGGGAATGGCCCGGAATGAGGCCCAACGGGCAGGTAGTGCGACGAAAAGACCGTGGTCGCGCTGTCATAGGAATGAAGCAGAAATCCGCCCGGTTCCAGAGTGAACTGTGACGCCCCGCCTTCTGTCAGATCCGGGCATACAGCATGAGCAACCGATGGACCGATCATGACAGGGCCACAGGGCTGGTGACTGGTCATATAGCGGTGGATGTGGCCGCAAATTGTAATCTTCGGGCCGTGATGATTGGAGACTATTTGCAGTAATTCCTCAGCATTATGAAGCGGTTGGGCATCCATATGCCCAATACCGGTCACAAAGGGAGGATGATGCAGGGCAAAAATCACGGGCTCGTCGGTTAGCAACGCCAGTTCATTCTCCAGCCAAGCCAGTGTTTCTGCTGTCAGCAAGCCATGGGATTTACCGGAAACCAGGCAATCAAGCGCCAGAATATGGGCGTCGCCCAATTGGACATGGCTGTTGAGCATTTCATTTTCGGGTTTCCAGAGTTGTTCTGGAAAAGCGGCGCGCATGACATCTCGATCATCATGATTGCCAGGCAAAACGCATAATGGAAGTCGGAGAGGTGACAACAATTCCTTGAGGCGGTCATATTGCGCCTGTCGGCCATGGTCCGTCAGATCACCGGTGATTACGATCCCATCAACGGGACCAATTTTTGGCAACAAATCCGAGATGTATGAAACTGCGTGAGCCAGATATTCCGCTGTATCCACAACGTCATAGGCCAGCATCCTCTGCTCGACCATGTGAATATCCGACAATTGAATGATGCGGGTCATACAGGTCCTCAAAAATGAATCAGCGAATTGGCAGGGATCTCAAGGCCGACCAGATCTCCAATTTTTGGAGCATTAGCGCCTTGCAAGGTCACCAATAGGGGCGCTTCGCAAACACCGGAGATCGTGAGCTTGGTATGTGTCCCGAGATAAACGCGTCCTATGACCGTACCCCGCAATAAAGCACCATCAGGATTTGTGATGCGAACATCTTCCTGACGAATGAAAATGTGATCTGGTTCTGTGCCCTCGATACCCGTTTTCAAAGTGCCGCCTTCAAGATGCAGTTGGCCGTTTTCAAAGCGACCCGAAAGACGGTTAGCCCCGCCGACAAAACTTGCGACAAAGTCTGTTTGCGGATCCCGATAGAGAACTTCCGGTGCCGCTCTTTGTTCAATCCGCCCTGCCCTCATGACCGCAATCGTATCTGCGATGGCCATCGCTTCGGACTGATCATGGGTCACAAACACTGCTGTCATCGACAGGCCACGGAGAATTACGGCCAATTCGTCCCTCAAAGTATCCCGAAGGGCTGCATCAAGGGCCGATAATGGCTCATCCAGCAGCAGAACACGGGGCCTTGGCGCAACGGCGCGGGCTAGTGCAACCCTTTGACGTTGGCCGCCTGAAAGTTGATTGATGGCACGGCCTGCCAACCCGTCAAGTCGGCAAAAAGACATGACCTCGTTCACACGGTCATCACGTTCGCTGCCGCTGATACCGCGCACCTTCAGGCCATAGCCAACGTTTTGCTGGACGCTCATATTGGGAAACAAGGCATAGGATTGAAACACCATGCCAATCGAACGGTGCTCGATTGGAACCTTTGTGACATCTTCGTCGTCAAACAGGATTTTTCCGCCGCTGTCCGGCGTTTCCAGTCCAGCCATGATGCGCAGCATGGTCGTCTTGCCGCAGCCGGATGGGCCGAGCAGACCAAGGATTTCTCCCGGTTTCACGACCAAATCCGTTGGCAGAAGGGCTTTTGTGTCTCCGGCAAAGGTTTTGGCGCATCCCAAAAGCTGTAATTCGGTTCCGGTCATGAGGGTTTTCCAATGGATTGCGCTCTGTTTGATGCCCAAAGCATGGCGGCAAGAAGAGGGACGATCATGACGAAAAACACCAGGGTATAAGCCGACGCGATTTCAAGGCGCATTGAGGCATAACTGTCAGCAAGCCCCACCGGTAGCGTCTTGGTCAAAGGGGTGTGGAGCATCCATGTCAGATTGAACTCGCCAATCGACAGCGTTACCACTGTCAGTGCTCCGGCGAGAATTCCGGGCCAAGCATTTGGCAGAGCGATGTCCTTAAACCTTTGCCAGGATGAAGCGCCCAGCGAGGCAGCCCCCTCCTCCAGCGACTGCAAATCAATTGTGGAGAAAACAGCAAGGACCGAGCGGATCATGAACGGCAATGTATAGAGCACGTGCCCGACCAGAATGAACCAGAAAGACAGCCGAAAGCCCTTTATTGTGCCATAGAGCTGCAGCAAGGCCAGTGCCAGTGCCAAGCCGGGAATTGACAATGGCAGGGACACGAATTCTTCCACAATCCGGGATAAACGTCCGGGAAATCGGTTCAAGCCGTAAGCCGCTGGAATACCGATGATTGCTGTGATTATGAGGCAGCCAAAAGCAATGCCCATGGAGCGCCAAATGGTGTCAGAATAAAGCTCCCAGACCTGACCAACCCACTTCAGAGTCACGCCACTGGCAAGGATGCCCTGGAAATAATTGACTGTGATCCCGGCTAGAATGGACAGGATGGCCGGGACAAGCAGGAATGCACAAGCAAGAAGTGTGACAGCAAATTGGATCGCGAAGGCTGTTCTACGTGACATAATCTACCCCGATGCTGCGATACTGGTGCCGGTCAGTGACCGGGCAAACATGAGCAACACCCAGGTCACGAGACCCAGGAGGACCGAGAGCGCAGATGCCATCGCGATGTTCGCGGACAGAGTGAATTCGGTGTAGATGACCATCGGAAGTACGTCGATGTTTGTGGCCAGCGTGAATGCCGTTCCGAACGCACCCATGGCGGTTGCAAAGGCAATTGCGCCTGATGCTATCAGTGCTGGCGCAAGGCCTGGCAGCGTAACGTCGCGCAGGACCTGTAACGGCGCCGCGCCAAGAGACCGGGCCGCTTCAACCAGCGCTGGATCCAGTTTTTCTGCGGTGGCCATAACCGTCAACAACACACGGGGAATGGAGAAGTAGAGATAGCCAAAGAACAGGCCAATCATAGAATAGGCAAACACAATTCGCGTATCGAAAATGTTTGAGCTGATGGTGTTGACCAACCCTTGCCGCCCGCCCAGCAGAATGATCAGGAAGCCGATGACGACTCCGGGAAAGGCCAGCGGGAAAGTCAGACTTGCAATCAACACGCTTCTGCCCGGGAATCGATTATGGGTCAGAAACAACGCTGCAGTTGTTGCGATCAACACAGCTGCAATGGTGACCGCGAGCGACACCAGAACTGTATCAAGCAAACTTTGCATGTAGCGGGGATTTGAAACAATTTCAGCATAGATCAACCAGCCCTGCTCCCCCTCGACGGAGGCAGAAAACAACCGAACCAGAGGCAGCGCCAGAAACGCAAAACTGAAAATCAGCAATGGCAAGAAGCAAAGAAATACAAACAATTTAAGGTACCGAAAGCAGTTATGGAAAATGGGCTGCGAAACCTTCAGATTTCGCAGCCCGGTTTGGCTACTTCACTTCCGCAAGATAGCGATCACCAAATGCCTTTTGGACTTGTTCCATCTTGGCATAATCAACCGGTGTCGCGCGCTCATAGTCGCTGTCCGGCAGGAATTTGGCAGCCACATCTGCTGGCAACTCAACCGGACGTGCCGGTTTCAGGAATGCATTTGTCCAGATCGCCTGACCTTTGTCGGACAGAATGAAATCCAGCACTTTTTTGCCAACTTCCGGCTTGGGGCCATTGGCCACAAGGCTCATCACATACGGCACGACAACAGAACCTTCGCATGGCAGGACGAATTCAAAGTTTCCATCTTCGGTATATTTGCCGCGATATGCGTTGAAATCGTAATCAAACAGGATGGGGATTTCACCGGAGACAACACGGGCATATGAAGTCTGTTTTGGAACGATTGGGTCGTTCTCAGCAAGTTCATTGAAGAAGGCAATCGCAGGATCGAAATTGTCCAGATCACCACCAAAAGCCCGGTTCACGGCCACCGCGCCAGCATAGCCGACAAAGGCACTGGATGGGTCAAGATAGCCGACCATGCCTTCATATTCCGGCTTCTTCAGATCGGCCCAGCAAGCAGGTACTGGCGCGCCGCCCAGAGCATCCTTGTTCACAAAAAGGCCCAGTGTGCCGTAGTGGATGGTGAACCAACGGCCATCAGGATCTTTGAGACCTTCCGCAATATCGTCAAAGCCTTTTGGTTTATATGCAGTAGCAACGCCCTCATTTGCGGCCTTGATGCCAGTTGTCACGCCGTAATAGGCCACATCGGCAACCGGGGATGCCCTTTCTGCGATAAGCTGGCTGATGGTTTGACCGGAATTCTTGTTGTCATGTGGCATTTTCACGCCAATTTCGGCTTCAATCGCCTTGAGCATAGAAGCCCAATCGGCCCATTGTGGTGGACAATTGTAGCAGATGGCATCTTCCGCCTGAGCCGGCAGGGCGAAAAGAAGAGTTGCTGAAACAACAGCACCAAGGATATATCTCATGTGTCTTCTCACTTTACTTGTTTGGTTGCATTTGGGTGGCTGACAAATCCGACGGCCGAGTTGCAGCTTGGCCGTCGGAATTTTTCTTTGCGGCAACGGATAGGCTTTCACCGCAACGAAATTCGAATGGAAGAGAAATCACACCTGCTGGCGGCTTCTCGTTTTTCTCTAGAGCTTTGACCAGCAATTGCGCGGCCTTGGACCCCATATCGTGACAGGGCGTGGCAATCGTCGCCAATTTCGGATGGACAAGATCAGCCACTGCAATGCCGTCAAACCCGACGACGCTGATATCGTCGGGGACAGATTTACCAAGGCTTCGCAACGCGCGGATACAGGCCAGTGCCAGCATGTCGTTCGAGGCAAACAGGGCCGTTGTGGATGGTGATTTTTCAAACAGATCAATCAAAGCAAGTTCAAGATCACCTGGCGCATAATCTACTTCCAGAAGTGTAGGCTGATTCAAATTATGTTTCGCGTAGATTTCCGCAAAACCCTTGTAACGATCTGCTGACCGATCAGATTTTGCAAATTGAACCGCAACAAATGCGGCGTCCAGATGCCCGAATTCAAATAGTTTTTGACCTACAATCCGAGCGGCTTCCACATTGTCTACGCCGACAGCCGAAATACCTGAATCTGTTGGCTGGTTGAATATCAGGCAATGTGGAATATTGTTATCGTTCAATACCTGCAAAGCATTGCTGTTTTCCGGCGACGATACCGTGAGCACGACACCATCTACCTGTTTTGCCAGCAATGTGGCCAAGGCCTTTTGTTCTGTCATCTGGTCGTAATTGGCGCATGTCAAAATGACATCATAACCATGGACGGCCGCTGCCTGCTGAATGCCTTGCACCGCATCAGCAAATACAGGATTGCTCAAAGTAGGAACCAACACGCCGATAGTCTTGCTGCGCTGGCTTTTCAGGGAACGGCCAAATTCATTGAACTTGAAGCCCAATTCCTCGGCGGCGGCCAGCACCCGCACGCGACTGGCAACGCTTGCTGGACCGGAATTATTCAGTACACGGCTGACCGTCGCAATGCCGCAGCCGGCTCGTTCTGCAACGTCTTTTATGGTTGGTTTGTTAGGTAACACCAATTGATACACCGCCCTGTGGAAACGTTTCCACTTTCACCATATCTACATTACAGCGGTGTGACAGTCCAGTGCATTCAAATTCCAGTATCGCTCCATAGCCTGCAAGTTGACCCAAAAGCCCAGCAAAATAACCTCGCAGAATTTAGTGCGGATATTTGTGATTGTAGGCTATGATTGTTACAATCTTTTGTGTTCAAAGAGCTTTAATGCGCCGTTTTACCAGACCCAATTTTTGCCTATCATATCGTCGATGAATCAACTGTGAGATTTTCCATTTGAACATAGCAATACCGTTGACCTCATGAGCGTCAAAACGATACCGCCTTGCTGAATTTTCCAATGTATAAACAAAACTTGATACAGGAGTAATCCCTATGAACAACAAGGCTCGCTATGCGCCAGAATCCCTTCGCACAATGGCGAAAGAACTGTTTATGGGGGCGGGTCTTGATACAGAGAAAGCAAGCGCGGTTGCACATTATCTTGTGCTTGCCGATGAAATGGGTCACTCGACCCATGGGCTGGCTCTAACCGCCTGGTATTTGCAGATGCTGGCGACGGGAGACATGGCAAATTCCGGTCATATCAAAACCTTGTCTGATCGTGCCGCAGCGATCGCCTGGAATGGAGGGCGTCTTCCTGGCGCGTGGCTCACGTCCAAAGCCGTGGCGCTCGCCTCAGAACGCGCCATCCAACATGGCACCTGCACAATTGCCATTGCTGAGTGCCACCATATTGGCTGTCTGGCGGCCTATTTACCGGATGCAACAGATCAGGGCCTGATGGTCTCAGTCGCCTCCTCATCTCCCTCTGGGTCACAGGTTGCACCGTTTGGCGGCACCAAGGGCGTCTTTACACCTAATCCCATTGGCTATGGTATTCCCGGCCCGGCTGATCCGATTCTGATTGATATCTCGGCCTCCATTACGACCAATAACATGGCCAAGCGCATGCGGTTGGAGGGGCGAAAATACGACCATGATTGTGTTATGGAAGCCGACGGAACGCCTTCAAATGATCCCGAAGCACTGGAAAGAGGCGGCACGCTTTTACCCACTGGCGGTCTGGATCACGGACAAAAGGGATATGGCATGGCCATTTGGGCCGAAGCTCTGACGCAGGGCCTTGCCGGATTTGGCCGGCCGCAGCAACCCAAGGGCCTGTGCTCAGCGGTCACGGTACAAGTATGGGACCCAGAAGCGTTTGGTGGTCGAGAAGCCTTTGTGAAGCAAATCGGATGGCTTACAGATGCGTGCCACAACAGCCCGCCACGCGAAGGTGTCGAGAAAGTCCGCTTGCCGGGCGAAGCTGCGATGCGCCGTGTTCGTGAAGCACAGGAAAACGGCGTGCCGCTGCATAATGGCATTATGGGGTCACTGAAGCGCCATGCCGAGCAATTCGGCGTGCCCCTGCCCGACCCTTTTTAAGGAGGGTTTCCCAGCCTTTAGCAACAGGATCTCTTTGATGTGTATCAACGCAGACCAGTACACCTTGGCACGATAATCCGTTTTATCGAACCAGGGAGCATCTACAATGAAGAGCGATCATAATCTAACGACAAATACCGGGTTATCTGCTGTCGCAAAATTGGCCCTCTCTGCGTTCAAGCGCCATTCCATATACGACGATGAGACATCGGCACTGTGGAAACACAGACTGCCTAATTCCTGCTCTGAAGCTGATTATCTGTTCCATTATGCAAGGCTTGCTGCCAATGCACACAATACACAACCGTGGTTGTTTGGCCACGTGGCCGACGCATATGTCATCAAGCCTGATCCGGCACGAAGGACCCCCGCGGTCGACCCGGATGATCATCATCTTTATTGCAGTCTTGGCTGCGCCACCGAGAATTTGCTTTTGGCTGCCAATGCAGCAGGCAAAGCTGCATCAGTTACGTTCAATTCTGTGGGTAATGGAGAAATTCAAATCCGCCTGTTATCTCAGACAGATCCAAGAGACCCATTATTTGACGCCATTATCGACCGGCAATGCACGCGTTCAGACTACAGCGGCCAGCCAGTTCCCGACGCGCATCTGAGGCGCCTGTCTGACATGCCCCAACTATCTGGCTGCGAGTTGATTGTGATAACTGACACCCCCCTGATTGAGCAGGTTTTGGAGCTGATTCTGTCCGCCAATTCTGCGCAAATTGGAGATCCCGCATTTGTCAGAGAATTGACATCATGGCTGCGCTTCAACGCCGCCAGCGCACTTGCAACTCGTGATGGGCTTTATGCGCCCTGTTCCGGCAATCCCACTTTGCCGAACTGGTTGGCGGGGCCTGTGTTCAAAACAGTTTTCACGGCAAACTCAGAAAACAAAAAATGTGCCAGGCAGGTCCGCTCTTCTTCCGGACTGGCGATCTTCGTCTCCGACAAAGACGACAGAGAACATTGGATATCGTCCGGGCGTAACTATCAACGATTTGCACTTCAGGCGACCCTGCTGGGCATCAAGCATGCTTTTTTAAACCAGCCCGTCGAAGTGCTGCAGTTTCGGAAGAAACTCGGCGCCTTGCTTGGCATCGGCGACAGACGCCCGGATATTCTCGTTCGTTTTGGCTATGCAGAACCGATGCCTCGTTCCTTGCGCCGACCGGTGAAACAACTGCTGTTTTAAACTCAGCCCTATAGCTTTTCCGCGCGTGTTCACGGCCCCCTCGACCCAACAGAGAATGAATTCAAGCTATAAAGGGTACTCGGCCACAGACGTTGGCAGCGTTGCAAGAAATGGGGCATAATGTTACAGGGAGTGCCGGTCCCGCGGGAGGCGCAAAGCTGTACACATGAGCTATGTCTACGGTGCGCTGACTGGCACTACGGCTCCGCCCGCAAGGACGATTGTGCCATCGGCTACTGAAGGTTTAAGGGCAGTTGCCACTGGTAAACAAGGGTCAGAACCCTAAGTATCACACCATGACAGCGACAGGCCCAACTTGATGATCGACGAAGATACCTCAGTAAAGAACCGCCCTGCTAAAAAAGTCGGATTACGGCAGGCCAAAAAGCTTGATAAGGAATACCGGATCAAGGAAGCTGCCCGTGCGCTTTTCATCGAAAAGGGTTATGAGAACGCCACAATACGGCAGATTACCAAACGGGCTGATGTGGGCATTGGAACCATTTTTCGCTACGCCGCCAACAAGCGCGATTTACTGTTTTTCATCTACAACGACATGCGAGCAGACTTCAGGTCTCAAAGCGTTGAGGACATCCCATCCGACATCTCCTTGATTGCCCAGCTTGAGCAATTCTTTGGCCATCTGATTGAGTTCTTTGCCACTCAGCCGGAACTTGCGCGCGACATTCTGCGCGAAACCGCCCTTTATGATTCTGGTCTGCAAATGGAGCGCTACTGGCGGACCCGGAAAGCGGCAGAGCATCAGTTGACGCATTTGCTGAAACGCAATCAGGAAGCGGGCCGTATTGCACCTGAAACCGATGTAAAACTGCTGACAATCCTGTTGTTTGACATCTACCGATCAGCCCTTCGCAGATGGGTTTTGAAAGATGGAAAAGACATTCAGAACGGTCTGGCAATGGTTGTTCCGCTTTTCCAGATCGCCCTTAAAGGTGTGGTTGCCCGCGACGGGGAGCTATAGCTCTACCCCCCACTTTTTGATAACGACCCTGCCCTTCCATCACAACGCTTTCACACTGCGCAATTGCAGCAGGTGCTGGTGCTTTGATGCTTGCATGCAGATGTCGGTAACGGCCAAAGGCAAGTCAGGTGGATGTTTCCAGTTTTGACAATCCGCTTAAGTCAAGCACAGAGCTACTTTGTGGAGCGCCTCGATAAATCGTTTAGCCAATGGCGACAGATTTGCGTGTCTGAGCCGCATGATGGCGACGCTTCTATCGATGTGCAATCCTTGAAGTTTGATACCTCGGATTACCCCTGCACCAGCTTCCAATGCAAAGGCATGAGATGGCATCAGGCTGACGCAGTCGGTGTTCTGAATCAGCCCCTTTAGTGAAATGATGCCGGAACAGGACCAGAATGTCCGCGGAAAAGGCGTGCCTGAATTGAGGAATGCGGCCTCTATCTGTTCGCGAAAAATTCCGCCCGTTGCCGGTAAGGCCCATTGCTGGTCCGTCAGTTTTGCAAGCGTGACAGATTTCTCATTCCAGATCGGGCTGGCTTTTCCGACCACCGCCTGAATTTGAAAATCAGCCAGTTTTTCCTGTATGATATTCGCGTGCTGGGTGCGGCTGCCAATGCCACCGAGAGCCATCTCAATTTCGCCTCCCAGCAGCTTTTCAAGAAGCGCTTCGTCCTCTTCCTCATGAATGGAAATCATTATGCGTTCGCCGGATTTACCCATTTGGGAAATCGCTTTGGGAACAAGCTGCGTGGCGGCGACCGGTGTGCATCCGATAATCAGCGGACCAACAAAGCCCCTCTGCTCCAGCTCCACTTCCTCCACAATCCTGTCGAGAATCGTATCCACGGCACGCGCATGCCGCAAAACCAGCTCGCCATATTTGTTCAGCACCGCGCCGTGCCGGCCACGCTCAACCAGTCTGACGCCCAATTGCCGCTCCAATCGGGCGATCCTGCTCGACAACGCTGGCTGAGAGATGTTCTCTGCCTTTGCAGCAGACATGAATGTTCCATGCTCGGCAACAGCCAGCAAAAAACGGATATCTCGTGGATCAGGTCTCATCAGAAAAATATATGATAAGTGTGAATTACATTGCAAAACATAATTTAACACCACTGGGCAGAAGGCAAGTTTGACTCAGTATTTTGATGCCAAAGCAAACCCTTAATACTTCAACTCAGGACATTTTTCTCAATGAAGTCAGCAGCCTGCTCCCCCTTCAATGCGCGCGTCCAAAGCTGCGTTGTCACGGACTGATAGAGTTCCGTTGCATCCGGGGCTGAACTGATCGTTGCGACACCCAGTCGGATGTTGGCAAACGCACCCAGTCTATAGGGGCTGACAGCGACTGATTTGCGTGTGGACTGCTTGAATATCTGCAGGCTGGACCCCGGCATGGAATCGACAACCACCCCAAGTTGAACGCCAATCGGCTGGTTGCGCAAAAGCTGAACGATGTTTTCGATTTCAATGCGGGCGACGTCACGCCGTTTACTTAAATCGACGCCTTGCGGGTTATGGGCCCCGACGAATCCCAGTCTCAAAAACTGTGTGAGTTCAGCAGCAGATGTGAGGCTTATAATGTTCGGCATGCGGTTTCGATAAGCTGCCTTACGATCACGCAAAATGCCCAGAAGCGTTTCCACCTCCCGAACCGCCTGGCCATAATTCTCCACATTCCTGGGAATGCTCTCTTTCAACACATCAGGCAGAAAGTCATCGTATGAATCTGTCGTCAAAAGGTAGGATACGGGACCAAACAACACTGTGATCTGGTCTACATTTTCCTCCAATTGCCGCATCCGCTCAAAGAAGCTTATGGCAGACGCGATGTATTCAACCCCTGCCCCAAGGAGGGTTGGCAAAGAAACATCCAGCAGATCGGCGATTTTCACCAGCGTATCAATCTTGGCTGGCTGACCGGATTCGTAGCGATAAATTGCGGCTCTTGAAACGCCTGTCCGTTGGGCCAATTGCTCAGGGGTCAAGCCTGCTCCAAGACGAAAGGCTTTCATCCGTTCGCCAATTTCCTCCCCAGAAATCCCGTGATTCACGCGTTTGCCTTTAATTGTTCAAAATTTTCTTCCGGCAGTCAGGATCCGAATTCAGGTGGAGATTTGTATCCGTCGCCTGGGGGAATCTATCGCACAATCGTCGCAAAAAGCAATGCAATACAGATAAATTCTCATTTTTGAGAATATTCTTGACACTGCGACGACGGGCTTTTAACTTATTTTACTTCTGATAAAGCGCAACAGGAGCCGCACATGAAAGCGTTGTCTAAATTCTCGAAATTCACACTCCGAACACTTCCCATTATTGGCATAACATTGCTTGCAGCGCCAGCAGCGTGGTCGGCTGATTTCACCGCCAAGATTGGCCATCTGGAATCCGATCAACAGTCTCGGCACATACATATTGCCAAGGTTGGAGAACTGGTCAAAGAACGGACAAATGGTGCTGTAGAATTTCAAATTTTCCCATCCGGACAGCTTGGCAATCAGCGCGAAATGACAGAAGGCGTTCAACTGGGTACGCTGGAAGCAACCGTTTCCCCAGCGGCTTTCATTGGTGGTTTCAACCCCGCGATCTCCATTCTGGATATTCCATTCCTTCTGCCAGAAGATGCTGATAAGGCACAGAAATTGCGCGAAGGTGATTTTGGCCAGGCCCTGCTTGAATCTTTTTCTTCAAAAGGCGTAGTCGGTGTCACATTATGGCCAAACGGCTTGAAGAATTTCACCTCCAACAAACCGCTGGATGATCTGTCCTCCTTTGGCGGCCAGAAATTCCGGGTGATGGATTCCAATATTCTGATTGAGCAGTTTGATGCGCTGGGTGCATCTGCCATCGCCCTGCCATTCGGCGAATTGTACACGTCGCTTCAGACCGGCGTTGTGGATGGGCAGGAAAACCCGCTCGATACCATTCAACGCATGAAGTTCTACGAAGTGCAGAAGTACCTCGTCGTGTCCGAACATGGTGCGATGGAAGATGTGGTTCTGTTCAATCCAATCTGGTGGAATAGTCTTCCAGAAGAGTATCGCGCAGTCATCACCGATGCATTCAATGAAGTTGTACCAGAACTGCGTGCCCACAAAGCCAAAGCTGTAGAAGCTGCCCTTGAAGCAATTAAAGAGAGCGATATCAATGTGCGCGTTGCGTCCAGCGATGAGAAAGCTGCCCTCAGAGAAGCTATGTACGAGAAGGCCAAGGCCGCCTACATGGATCGCGCTGGCGATGCTGCAACCGAGCTGATCAGCGCCTATGAAAAAGCGTATTCGGAACTGAACTGAGCGCACTCAGTTCAATAAAAGTGGAAGGCGGCCACACGCGCTGCCTCCCCCACGCTTGAAAGCCTCAACCAGAACACCGGAAGCAGCAGAAGATCATGCATTATTTACGGCGTGTGGAGCGGGTTTTCCTCGTCACACTTTTCCTTTCAATGGTTGCACTGTTCTCTCTGAACGTGCTTGCGCGCGAGATTGGCGGCACCTTTGCAAGTCAACTGGCCTGGGTTGAAGAAGCTGTTCGGCTGATGAATATTTTTCTGGTTTTTGGCGCTTTGGGGCTGGCGCTGGAGCGCGGCAAACATGTGGGCATTGACACGTTGAGAGAAGCCCTTCCCAACACGGCACGGGCCACCATTCGACGCATTATCGATGCTGCAGGCTGTGTCTTCTCGCTTTATATGGCTTATCTGGCGTGGAAGCTGGTGATCTTTGTACTGGGTACGGGTCAAAAAAGCCCGACGCTCGATATCCAGATCGGTTGGATTTACACAGCTCCAATTATTGGCTTTGGCCTTCTGGCATTGCGCTACGCGCTCAGCTTTTTCAGGGTTATTGATCGCTTCACAAAAAATGATGATGATATGAGCGATGCACAGCCTGCGCCGGAGGCACGCTGATGCTTTTTATTGTCATTATTCTGGCCGTTATCCTGCTGATTGCAGGCTTTGAAATGCTTCTCGTTTTGGGCATACCTGCCCTGGCGACCAAAATGATTTTTTATGGATCGATGCCCGATCTGGCCTTCATCCAGAAAACTCTAGGCGGCATCAATCACACAACTTTGCTGGCCATACCGTTCTTCATTTTTGCTGCACATCTAATGGGGTCAGGACAGATTGCCAGCCGCTTGACAGGGCTTGTCCGAGCGCTTGTCGGCCACGCACGCGGCGGTATGGGTTATACTGTTATCGGTGGCTCTATGGCATTCGGATCTGTATCAGGATCTGCACCCGCCACAGTTGCTGCCATGGGGCGGATGGTTTATCCGGAAATGCGCAAGGTCGGCTTTTCAGAGAAATTCAGCCTGGGCCTTCTTGTGGCCAGCGCCGAGACCGCAATCCTGATACCGCCTTCTATCACCTTCATCATTTATGGCTGGATGACAGGATCCTCCATTGGCCGTTTGTTTGCCGGTGGACTTGCCGTTGGACTGGTACTTGGGCTTGCCTTTGCCATTCTAGTAAAACTGGAAGCTAAACGAACCGGCGTTAAGTCGTTTCAAAAGACCACATCCGGCGAGAAGCTTAAGGCTTTCAAGGATGCCGGATGGTCTTTGGGCATGCCAATTATCATTCTCGGCGGCATTTATGGTGGTATTTTCACCCCCACTGAAGCCGCAGCTGTCAGCGTTGTCTATGCAATCCTGATTGAAGCCTTCATTTACAAGAACCTTGGCTTTGCCAAGCTTGTGGAAATCACCGAACGCAGTGCCATTTCCACCGCCACAATTTTCATTCTTCTGGCCATGGGTGGGGTGCTGTCCTTCTTCATTACATTGGCGCAGGTTCCAACTCATATCAGCGATCTACTGACGTCCATTGATGCAGGTGCGATTACGTTCCTGCTGGTGGTCAATGTCTGCTTCCTGATCGCAGGAATGTTCATCGACCCAAATTCCGCTCTGCTGATCCTCGTGCCGCCTCTCTTCCCGGTTGCCATGGCGCTTGGCATCGACCCGATCCATTTCGGAATGATCGTCACTTTGAATATCGGTATGGGTATGATTACTCCGCCCTTTGGGTTGGATATTTTTGTTGCCTCCTCAACGCTGAACAAACCAGTCATGAGCATCATCAAGGGCGTCTGGCCGTTCGTGATTGCCAACATCATCGTGCTGATGATCATCACCTATGTGCCGTCGATTTCGCTGTTCATTCCAAATCTGATTTTTGGTCCATAGGAGGGCAGATTGTGAATATCGTACCATTACCCACATCGCCCTCCCCGATTGAGATGATACCTGTGTTTGATGTCTCTTGCGCCGTCAAGCGCAACGAGCCGGTCAATGGTGAATATCGTCTGCTGGTGCTGGATGCGCCGCAATCCATTCTTCATTGCACACCGGGCCAGTTTTTCCATCTTCTGTGTCCGGTGAGCGAACAACTACAACCCTATCTTCGCCGCCCCATGAGCATTTATGGCTATTATCCGGATCAGGGCGAACTGCATTTTCTCTACAAGGTCACCGGCGAAGGCACCTCAGCTCTGGCGACACTGACGACCGGTCAATCATTGACTGTGCTTGGCCCGCTTGGGCGCGGTTTCGACATTCTTCCCGATTGGCAAAACCTTTTGCTGGTGGCACGCGGTGTTGGGCTGGCGACGCTTGCCCCCCTGGCCCTTCAAGCCCACAAACTTGGCCGGAACCTTACTGCAATCTGCAGTGCGCGCTCTGAAGACATGCTTATGTCCCTGGATTACCTTCGGGAATTGGGCGCTGATGTGATCCCACTCACGGATGACACTGGCTCGTCTGATGTTGCCAATATGCGCCGCATCATTGAAGCAAAAATTGCCGATACGGGTATTGATGCCATGTATACGTGTGGCTCCAATCGAATTCTGAAGCTGCTTCAATCCCTTGGGAAAACCCACAATATTCGCGGTCAGATTGCCCTTGAGCAACAAATGGCCTGTGGCATTGGCATGTGCCAATGCTGTGTCCGCGCCTTTCACCGGAATGGTAAAACAGTCAATGAGCGTGTGTGTCGCGAAGGACCGGTGTTCGATTTGCAGGAGGCGATCGGATGTTAGATCTGACCACCCAAATTGGTTCGCTGACGTTGAAAAACCCGATCATGCCAGCCTCTGGTACGTTCTCGGAAGAACTTGCTCAATTGTTCGATCTGGATGTTCTGGGCGCGCATGTCACCAAAACAATCACCCGCGAAAAACGCAGCGGCAACCCAACTCCGCGAGTCTGCGAAGTGCGCGGATCCATGCTCAACTCAATTGGTATCCCGAGCAAAGGGCTGGACGCCTTCAAAGCCAACGTCATCCCATTCTATGATCGGTATAATGCGCCCCTGATTGTCAGTATTTCAGCGGGCAGCATCGATGAATTTGCCTCTCTGTGCGAGGATATAAGCGTACCTGGCGTTGCCGCGATTGAAGTGAACATTTCCTGCCCGAATATTGAGGAAGACGGCAAGGCCTTCGCAATGCGACCTTCCACAACCCATGCTGTGATAGCCAAATTGCGTCAGGCAACGGATCTGCCTTTGTGGGCCAAATTGACACCCAATACGGGTGAAACGACAGAAGTCGCAAAAGCTGCGGAAGAAGCCGGTGCTGATGCGCTGGTGGTTTCAAATACTCTGCTCGCCATGGCCATTGATATTCACACCCGGCGTCCGAAACTGGGCAATCTGATGGGTGGCCTGTCCGGTCCGGCTTTCAAGCCGATTGCGCTGCGCATGGCTTACCAATGTGCAAAATCTGTCGACATTCCTGTTATCGGCTGTGGCGGGATATCCACTGTTGAAGATGTGATTGAATATCTGATTGCCGGTGCGGTTGCGGTTCAAATCGGAACAGCTACCTTTATTGAACCGCACATCATGACCCGCATGATCGACGGTTTGGAAGCCTATTTGAAAACACAAGGGTTCCAGAGCGTTAGCCAGCTTGTGGGCTCGGTTGAAGATGAAGAAGCCTCAGATGGGCTGGTGTTTATGGAAGCCGCGCCATGAGCCGATTAAGCCACTTGGAGCAATCGTTTGATGCCGAAACCGTTGCGGCACAACTGTTTGAAGAAGTCGCAGCCTTTTCTCTTGATACAGCTGGAATCAGCCGCCCTGCTTTTTCAACCATTGAAACCAAGACGCTGAAATATCTGGAAGATTACGCACACGCGCAAGGTTTGTCGGTTCAGTATGATGCGGGTCAGAACGCGGTGTTTTCGCTGCCAGACGATGCGAATGCCAGCAAATACATGCTTGTCGGCTCGCATGTAGACAGCGTGCCGAATGGTGGCAATTTTGATGGTTTGGCGGGTGTAATTGCCGGGCTGCTATGTTTGGCCCGTGCCAGACACGCAGGCATCCGCTTTGCAAAACCGGTTAAGGTGATTGCCATGCGGGCAGAGGAAAGTGCCTGGTTTGGCCCCTGTTACATCGCCTCAAAGGCGCTGCTTGGAAAACTGGATGAGGACGAGTTGCAGTCAGTCCATAAAGGGGATGGGCGCAGCCTGAGCGCCCATATGTCGGACATCGGCATTAACATGAACCAGGTGCATCAACATCGTCCCCTCATCGATCCGGACGGCATCGATTCCTACATTGAGCTCCACATTGAACAAGGCCCCTTGCTTGTCGAGAAAGATATGCCCGCGGCTATCGTCTCCGGTATCCGGGGCAACATAAGACATAAGAGAATCCGATGCGTCGGCGAGGCCGGACATTCCGGCGCCGTCCCACGCGCCTATCGAAAAGACCCGGTGCTGGCCATGGCAGACCTTCTGACGCGGCTGGATGAGAGTTGGCTGACTATTCTGCAAAAGGGTGAGGACCTGGTTCTGACCGCAGGCATGGTGGCAACCGACCCTGAGCGACACGCTTTGACCCGGATACCTGACCTTGTGGATTTCAGCCTTGATCTTCGCAGTCAAAGTGCTGAGGCGTTAAATGACGTGCGGTCCTTGCTGATGCAGGAAATCAGGTCTGTCGAGCGGGAGCGCGGCGTTACGTTTCAACTGGATAAAGAGCTTCACACCGCACCGGCACTTTGCGATAAGCAGATGGTGGAAGGCCTGTCTGCGTCTATGGCGCATATAAGGCAGGAGCCCTTTACAATGCCGTCGGGTGGCGGGCATGACGCCGCAGTTTTCGCCAATGCCGGCATTCCTTCGGCAATGGTTTTTGTACGCAACAGAAATGGATCCCACAATCCGGATGAGGCTATGGAAATTCCAGACCTTATTGCCGGAACGGATATCATCTTCAATTATCTGACAGAGGTGGTTCAGTGACATCTTCACAATTCATCATTCGGCAACCGGATGACTGGCATTTGCATCTGCGTGATGGCGATATGCTCAAGGCTGTTATCGGCCATTCAAGCGCATGGTCGGCGCGTGCCATCATTATGCCAAATCTGGTTCCGCCGGTTGTTACAACCAGCCAGGCGCAGGCCTACAAGGCGCGGATCGAGGCCGCCCTGCCTTCTGGCGACGAATTTGCACCATTGATGACACTGTACCTGACTGAACAGACCGAGATTGATGACCTGCAGGCTGGGGCTGATTCTGGCTTGATAACGGCCGTAAAATTGTATCCAGCAGGCGCGACCACCAACTCCGAAAGTGGCGTTAGCAGCTTTGAAAATGTCATGCCCATTCTGGAGCATATGGCAAAAATCAATCTGCCGCTGCTTGTCCATGGCGAGGTAACTGATGCGGATATCGACATCTTTGACCGGGAAGCCGTGTTCATTGAGCGCGTGCTCGACCCGATCCGCAAACGCATTCCGGAACTGCGTGTGGTCATGGAGCATGTCACCACATCTGATGGCATAGACTACGTATCTGCCGGCGGGGACAATATCGCGGCGACGATCACCACGCACCATTTGATCATCAACCGAAATGCCTATCTGGCTGGCGGCATAAGACCACATTATTACTGCCTGCCTGTCGCGAAACGCGAAAGCCATCGTCTGGCATTGCGTGCAGCTGCCACATCCGGCAATCCCAAATTCTTTCTGGGCACCGATTCGGCGCCGCATTTTGATGGCGCGAAGGAAACGGCCTGCGGATGTGCAGGCATTTACACCTCGATCAACACGCTGAACTGTCTGGCTCATGTGTTTGAGGACGATGGTGCGCTGGGCCAAATGGAAGCTTTTACATCCTTGAGCGGTCCTGCCTTTTACGGCCTGAAGCCAAATGACAAAAAGCTGAAATTCACAAAACAGGACGAGCCAATTGCCTTTCCAAAGCAGATTCCGGTTCAAAACGACCACATAACTGTATTTGATCCGGGCTTTCCATTGTTTTGGAGCCACGAAACTATTAACGGTGGGGAGATTTGACCTGATTTGATCTTCCAAAGGATAGCACCATGAGCACCAGCACTTTCCCTGACCGCAAACTGATGGCCGAAATGACCGCCAAAATGTTGTTGGAGATCGACGCTGTCCATTTCCGGACAGACAAACCGTTCATGTTCACATCCGGTCTTGCAAGCCCCGTCTATATTGATTGCCGGAAACTCATCTCCTATCCCCGCATCCGCAATACGCTGATGGATTTTACGGCGGGATTGGTGATGCGGGATATCGGGTTTGAGCAAATTGACAGTGTGACGGGCGGCGAAACTGCTGGCATCCCCTTTGCCGCCTGGCTGGCCGAAAAGCTGAACTTGCCAATGCATTACGTCCGCAAGAAGCCAAAAGGATTTGGCCGTGATGCGCAAATCGAAGGCAATTCGATTGAAGGTAAGCGCGTCCTGCTGGTTGAGGACCTTACAACGGATGGCGGCAGCAAGATCAAGTTCTGCGAGGCTATCAGACATGCAGGCGGAGAAATATCCGACACTGTGGTGGTGTTCTACTACGACATATTCCCTGAAGCGCGGGAAAATCTGGAAAAAATTGGTCTCAATCTTCACTACCTTGCCACATGGCGTGACGTTCTGGATGTCTGCAAAACGCAAAAATACTTTGATCCGGAAACCCTAAAGCAAGTTGAAAGTTTTCTGGATGATCCCCTGGCATGGTCCAGCGCCAATGGCGGCGCCACCGAGATTTCCGGTTTGAGTAAAAAGGAATGATTCTATGCGTATGACTGAGCTTTTGAAGATTATTGAAGACAATGGCAAAGGCGTGCGAGCCTATTCGGAATGTGGCCGGGCAGCACGCGAATGCATCAAAACTCAGTCAAACCAGGCGACCGCCTATTACCTGCTCAGCATTGCAGCAGACAGGTTCGTAGAGACTTATGATGATCAGCCCCTGCTCAGCCAGGGCGCCGAGGATGCGTATCTGAACTTCAAGAGCTATGTAGAGCAGCTTGCCGAAACAGAGCAGGAAAACGATTCAGCAAAAAAACTCCAAACGCTCAATCGCGTTGCGGCCGAAATTGCTGATGACCGATTTCTGAAGACCGCAGGATAGTGATTGCACCTGGGCGATGGTTTCCGCATCATTTTTGCGGATTCAGCCTGGGTACAAAAGTGATACTGTCCCAACTCAATCTTGGGTGAAACAAAGGCCGTATCTTGAAAGTCCTGATTTTTGACACCGCACAACAGGCTGCTGAGGCGGTCGCTGATAAGCTCATCAAACAGGTTTTATCGCATCCGACTTGCACACTTGGTTTAGCGACCGGTGGCACGGCAAATCCTGTGTATGAAAAACTGGTCCGAAGCTATCAGGCTGGAGACATCAGCTTCAAGGGTGTCCGCACCTTCAACCTTGATGAGTATGTGGCACTGCCGATTGCGCACCCGCTTTCCTATCATACCTATATGGCGGAACATCTGTTTGAACCATGCGACTTTCAAGCGGAAAACACTCATATCCCAAATGGAAATGCACCTGATCTGGCAAAAGAAGCAAGGCGTTATGAGAACGCCATAACGAATTGTGGCGGAATAGACTGTCAGTTTCTTGGCATTGGTGAAAACGGCCATATTGGCTTCAACGAACCGACGTCCAGCCTGGCTTCCCTCACCCGCATAAAGACGCTGGCCCCCAGCACGGTAGAAGCAAATAGTCGCTATTTTGATAGCGCAGAAGATGTTCCGCGCATGTGTATTACAATGGGTATTGCGACCATTCTGAGGGCGGCCGAAATTGCGCTTCTTGCGGTTGGGGAACGCAAGTCCGAGGCAGTACGCAAAATGATTGAAGGACCGCTGGCTGCCATGTGCCCGGCCAGTGCCCTGCAGCTTCACCGGAACACCGAAATCTATCTGGACAGCGAAGCTGCCTGCCGCCTTGAATTGCTGGACTACTACAAGACAATTCATCCATGCGGGAACACACCCTCTGGAGATGACACCTAAGGTTTAGACCTTGCGGCATCACAACTAAATTATTAAATCCTGAGACTCTCATATCTCTGCCGTAATCTTGGCACTATTTCGTCCAATGCGACACCTATTCAGGGTCTGGCAAGTATCCCATCAATACGCACAGCAATCCTACGGCGCATGAAGAACTGGACAGGCTTTGGGAAGCATCAGCGCGGCGCTGGACCTGTTGTCGCGTCTGTTCTTTTGCACCTGGTTGCTGCAGGAATAGCTTTGCTATTTCCACCCAGAACCCACCTGGAACCTCCCCAAGAAATCCCTGTCACTGTTGATGTCTTCACCCCACAGCAATTCCAGGCCATTCGTAATGAGAGTGCACGTATAGAGCCATCACCGGGTGCGACCGTTCTCTCTGGCAGGAACAGCACTGTGAGAGCTGAAAACATGCTCTCCAGCTCTGTCCTGAATGAGCCAGCTAACGCAGAAGCCCGTATTGCCTTGTCCAAGCTAAGCGGCGATACACGACTGGAACAATTGTGCATTATTGAGGCCATGGAGCAGATTCACAATTGGCGATCCGACATACAACCGGAATGGGTCGTTACTTCTGTCCGGTCAGACACGCAAACCATAGACAGCACCTATGTGGCTATGGGAGCGGCTTTCCGGCACGAAGATCACTGGTATGATCTAAATTTTACATGCGAGGCGACGCCCAATCTGGAGGAAGTTGTTGCCTTTGAATTTACCGTTGGAAAACCAATACCGCACAATCAGTTGGACCGGTTCCGTCTCTTCATTGGAAGAGATCAGCACGATCATGACTAGGGTCGCCTGAACTACAAGGAAGACAGGAATCAGGCCAGAGAACCAAATTCAGGACAGAAACTTCACAGGTTTGTTCCACTGAATAAGCACGATGCATCCATCATCTGACCAGACGGAATGGCTGGTACCCACAGGATTGGCGATGACCGTTCCTGTTTGATAGGTACCACGTTCATCGCTTTGACTGCCGGAGAGAACACAGATGGTTTCAAGCCCCGTGTGGAGATGGCGTGGCACGGATGCGCCAGGCTCATATTTAAGCAAGGCCAAAGCTGGCTCGCCTTCAAGAATTGAGTAAATCTCAACGCCCTCTGCGAAGGGCTGAAAAGCCAATTTACCCCACCCTCCTTTAAGCAAACCTTCAAGTTCTATCGGCTCGCTCATTTGTTCGCTCCCGCCATGGCCTTTGTTAATGCGGCGCTGTCGGTGGCCCATCCCACAATGGCACCCTGAGCCACAATCATTTCAATCGCGGCCTGTTTGAAGTCGGGAAAATAGCTTTCGGTGCAATCGGTTAGCAGCAGACCCTCATAGCCACGGTCATTCGCTTCGCGCATGGTTGACTGAACACAGACCTCTGTCGTCACGCCGGTGAATAGCAGTTGGCTGATGCCGCGCTCCTTGAGCATCTCATCCAGACCGGTCTTGTAGAATGCGCCTTTGCCCGGCTTATCAATGATGATCTCACCGTCAATTGGATAGAGTTCAGGAACGATATCCGCCCCCTCCTCTCCAGCAATCAGAATGCGCCCCATTGGCCCCTCATCGCCAATGCGCAATTTCGGGTTTCCGCGCTCCCGTTTGGCTGGCGGGCAATCTGACAGATCCGGTTTGTGACACTCTCGGGTGTGGACCACTGGCAAACCGGCCGCGCGGAATGCGGCTAACAGGCTGGCCACTGTTGGCACGATGGCGTGGCATGGGGCAACGTCATTGCCGAGCGTTTCACCAAAGCCGCCGGGCATTACAAAATCCCGTTGCATATCAATGATGATGAGTGCGCAACGCTCCAAATCCAGCGGAAAGTCAAACGGACGTGCTGGGACAGAAATGCTCATGCGTGCCCCGCCATATGGCCACCAATTACACCGATATCAGCGGTCTCAATGGGTGTTTCATAGCTGATGCGGCCTTCCGACATTACCAGAACTCGGTCTGACAGCTCCAGAATCTCATCAAGATCTTCGCTGATCAGCAGAACCGCTGCGCCCGCATTGCGTGCCGCCATAATGCGCGCGCGGATGTCGGCAACCGCCGAAAAATCCAACCCGAAGCATGGATTTGAAATGATCAGCAAATCCACATCGTCACTTAGTTCACGTGCCAATGTCGCGCGCTGCACATTCCCGCCGGACAACGATGCGATGGGGCTTTCGAGCGAAGCCATTTTAACGTTGAAAGCATCAACCAGATCGGCAGCGCGGCTCGCCATTTTTCGCTTGTTCAACCACAGCCCAAAGCCGTCAGCCTTGTTGTCAAAATTCCGGAACATCAGATTGTTCAAAACTGACATTTTTGGTGCGCTGGCATTGTGCAAGGGTTCTTCGGGAACGTAGCGGACCTTCTGGTTTCGTGCTTCGCTGCGGGTGGCATGAAATGGCTCAGATTTCACAGTAACAGTGCCGGATTGCAAAGGACGCTGGCCAGTTAGCGTTTCCAGCAGTTCCATTTGGCCATTGCCGGAAATTCCAGCAATTCCAACAACTTCACCTGCTGCGACCTGCAGATCATCTATCTGGATGGATTTCTGACCAGAGCGGTCCGGCGCGACAGCGTTTTGCACGGACAGCACACAATCACCCCGCACGCCGCTGCGATCGGCTTTGCGGGCGAAGGATTTATCACCAATCATCAGAGCCGCCATCTCGTCGGTCGTAAGGTCGCTGACCTTTCCGCCGCCCACATGCTTGCCGCGCCTCAATACGGATACTTCGTCGGCAAAAGCAGTCACTTCACGGAATTTATGGGTGATCATCAGGCAGGTCAGCGCACCGGATTGGGTAAGATCGCGCACCATACCCAGCAATTCCGTTGCCTCATCAGGTGTCAGAACGGATGTTGGCTCATCCAGTATAAGAAAGTGCCGCCCCAAATAGAGTTGCTTCAGCAGCTCCAGTTTTTGCTTTTCGCCCGCAGCGAGCCGATTGACGGGCTGATCCAGCGGCACTTTGAAAGGCATGGTTGCCATGAAGGTGTCCAGAGCTTTTCGCTCCTTCTTCCAGTCAATCCGATGCGGCGCGTCTTCGCGTGCGATCACCAGGTTTTCGGCTGCCGTCAGTGACGGAACCAAAGTAAAATGCTGGTACACCATACCAAGGCCATGCGCATGGGCAGCTTTAGGGTCAGGTATACTGACCTCGCGCCCCTGCACCATCATCTGCCCCTCAGTTGGCTGATAGAAGCCCATCATGCATTTTACGAGCGTGGATTTGCCAGCACCGTTTTCTCCCAAAAGCGCATGAAAACTACCAGGAGTAATGTTAATCGATACATCGTCCAACGCGGTAAAATTGCCAAAGCGCATGGTCATATGCAGCGTTTCAACGCCTATGGCAGTCTGTTCCTTCATGATGGCAAAGCCTTGATCAAATCTGCACTGCTTGATACCGCGCCAAACACACCGCCTTGCATTTTGACCATTTTGACCGCTGCGTCGTGATTGCCCTTGTCGGTGGCGCCACAGCAATCTTCCAGAAGCACACATTCAAAGCCGCGATCATTGGCTTCACGCATGGTGGTGTGAACGCAGACATCTGTCGTAATGCCGGTCAGCACGATGTTTTCGATGTTCCTGGTGCGCAACAACAGTTCAAGATCAGTTGCACAAAAGCTTCCCTTGCCCGGCTTGTCGATAATCGGCTCACCGTCCTGCGGATACAATTCGTCGATGATGTCCCAACCCGGCTCTCCGCGGATAAGAATTTTGCCGCAGGGTCCCGGATCGCCGATCCCGGCACCGATCTGTTGAGAGCGCCACCGCTTGTTAGGCGGCAAATCGGCAAGATCAGGACGATGACCCTCACGGGTGTGGATGACGTGGTAACCCTTGCTGCGCATGGCTTCCAGAACACTTTTGATTGGCTCAATCGGCGCACGGGTCAGGCTCAAATCATAGCCCATAGCGTCCACATAGCCGCCCTTGCCACAGAAATCAGTCTGCATATCGATAATGATCAATGCGGTGTTTTCGGGCCGCAGATCACCATTATAGGGCCATGCATAAGGTTCGGACGTGATTGTAGCCATTATTCTGCTGCCTCTGGTTTTGCACTTTCGCCGAAAAGTCGTGTTGGTTCCGGGAAGCCGCAGGATGTGCCATCCTTGACCTTTACATCGGCTTCCCATGGCAGTTCGTAACGGCCTGCCACCATGTCTTGCATATAGGTGTAAGGACAATCCTGCGCGCCGCCTTTGACCGCCGTAAAGCCACGGTGGCCAAACTGGTATATGTTGTTTTCAACACCCCAGTTTTCGCGGGCTTCGCGCACCAGATCAGGACGCACTTCTGCGGATATGATTTCGTCGACGCGACCTGTCGTTCCATGCGCCAATACCGTTCCATCAAAGTTGACAATCATGCCCTCGCCCATACTGTCGAACGAGCCATCCGACCCGCACATGCAGACATTGGCGGTGACCATAAGGTTGCAGAACGCATTGGATTCATTGGTGAAGCGCCAGCTCTGGCGGATGGGCGCGGTGTAACCGGCCGTACGGATCATGATTTCCGCGCCCTTATAGGCACATTCACGGGCCATTTCCGGGAACATGCCATCGTGGCAGATTATCAGGGACAATTTGCAACCATTTGGCCCCTCGATCACGGGAATACCCAAATCGCCGGGCTCCCATGGTTCCACCGGCACCCAGGGATGCAGCTTGCGGTAATAGAGTTTGACCTCGCCCTGATCATCGATAATCAGACCGGTGTTCCAGGGATAGCCATCAGGGTTGTATTCCATGATGGAAAAACAGCCCCAAATGTGATTGTCGATACAGGCCTGTTTGAAGGCTGCGACTTCTGGTCCATCCATGGAGCACATGATTTCGGGATTGGTATCCATGGAAAGCCCGTGCAGGGCGTATTCGGGGAAAACGACCAGATCCATCGTTCCCAGGTTCCGCCGCGCCTTGCCGACCATTTCGACTATTCTGTCGGTCTGTGCCGCCAGGTCTTCAGTGGTGACGACCGTGGGCAATTGCAATTGCACCATTCCCAGAACCACGCCATTCGGAGATTTATTCAGTCCGCCAAGTCCATTCATCATTTTGCTCCTATTTGGAAATGCTGAGTTCACCCGGGGCACCATTCAGCGCACGCGTGGTTGAACTTGTGGCAATCAGCAGAAGAAGGGTCAGCACATAAGGGGCCGCATAGAACAGGTAGTAGCCGGAACTCACGCCAACCGACTGCAGTGCCGGGCCAAGTGCGCCAGCAGCGCCGAACAGTAAGGCTGCCCAAATGCAATTAATGGGGTTCCAGCGCGCAAAAATGACCAGCGCAACGGCCATGAGCCCCTGCCCGGAGGAAATGCCTTCATTCCAACTGCCCGGATAATAGAGCGACAGATAGGCACCGCCGACACCGGCCAGCCCACCGCCTGCTGCAGTCGAGAAAAGCCTGACCTTGTTAGCGCTGATACCAAGTGCGCGCGCTGCATCACTGCTATCGCCAACGACACGGATTGTGAGACCAATCTTGGTGGACTTGAACATCCAGGCAATAGCCACGGCCAAAACAAGTCCGAGAATAAACAATACATTGACCTGAAGCGCTGCCTGGACTTGCGGCACATCGGACCAGAAACCGAACGATAGTGCAGGCAAATCAGGCGCTACTGGCTGAATGTAGGGCTTACCAAAAAAGAAGGCCAAGCCCATGCCCAGCAGCATGAGTGCAATGCCAATGGCAATGTCGTTGACCTTTGGCAGTTTGCATATCCAACCATGGAACAGACCGAACAAAGCGCCAAAAACGGCAGCCCCCAAAACGCCCAGCCAAGCCGAACCGGTTTCATAGGCAACGGCATAGCCACTCATGGCTCCGAACACCAAGGTGCCTTCAAGACCCAGATTGATACGGCCGGAGCGCTCGGTGATACACTCGCCAAGACTGACGAAAATGAAAGGTGTCGATACGCGGATAGCACCGCCAAGCATCGCAATAGGGACAGCCCACAGACCGATATCAGACTCGCTCATTGACTGTGTCCCGCCGAAGGCTGGAACAGTTTGAAGCGACCTGTGAGGGTTTCACTCAGCAAGATTGCCACAAAAACGAAGCCTTGAAGCACGAGGATGGTCGCATCCGGTAAATCCATGCGCCGCTGGATGAGGCCGCTGGAGGCTTCAAACCCAGCTAACAGAATACCAACTGGAATAATGGCAATCATGTTGTGACGAGCGAGAAAGGCGATCAAAATGCCTGCATAACCGTAGCCGCTTGCCAGAGAGCCATTTGCAGTGCCGTGAATCGCCGCCACTTCCATCATGCCAGCAATTCCGGCAAATGCGCCGGCCAAAGCGCAAAAGCCGATCATCAGCAACCCGACAGGCAGGCCCTGAACCTGAGCGGCCCTTATATTGCCGCCAACAATGCGCGCAGCAAAGCCCCATGTTGTGCGTTCAATCAATACCCACATGGCAATGCAGGCGATGATGCCTATGACAAGACCCCAATGGACATCAAGCCCGGGAATATCGCCAATACGGTAGGCTTCTTCTAACGGCGCTGTGGAGGGTTTGTTCAGGCTGGCCGGATCTCGGAACGGCCCTTCAACCAGATGGTTCATAAGGGCAATGGCGATGTAAGCCATCAGCAGGCTGGAGATGGTTTCGTTGACACCGCGTTTGAAGCGCATGGCGCCTATAGCACCAATCCAAAGCGCTCCCGTCAGAGCGCCGCAGAGGAACATTCCGACAATTCCGATGATCCCTGGAAGCCCCGGAAGAAACATACCAAAAGCGCCTGCCGCGACGCCGCCCAGTACGATAGCACCCTCACCACCAATCACGACCAGACCCAACCGGGCAGGAATTGCCACGCACAACGCTGCCAGCAACAACGGCGCTGTGCGCGACAAAGTATTGTTCCAGGAAAATGCTGTTCCAAACCCCGCCTTATAGACGAGAGAGTAGAACTCCACTGGCGACTTCCCGACGAACAATAGAAAGATTGAGAATGCGGCCAAGCCTGCCAACAATGCGCCGAAGGGCAGCAGGAATGCCTCTGCCTTGGGGCCCAAAACCTCGAGAATTAAGGAATTGGAACCCTTCATAGGCGCATGGCCTGTCATTGTTTTGGCCGCATCCGTCATCGGTCTATCTTCCAGATGCTCAGGATGCGGAGCCTATGACGCCTTCAACAAGGTAATTCATGCTTTCAAGCGACACATCTGTTTCCTCAAAGGACTGTCCGGCCTCAGCGATGACATTTCCGGTATTGTCTTTCATGGGGCCGTTGATGACTGCAAATCCGCCCTTCATGATCTCAGCTTTTGTCGCTTCGAATTGATTGCGGGCAGCATCTGAAACGGCTGGGCCTAGTGGGCTCATCTTGATGAAGCCTTCCGCCAGTCCGCCACGGACAAAGTTATCAATGGAGCCACCGGCCAAGACTGATTGAACCATATTGGTGTAGACATTCGCCCAGTTCCATTCTGCGCCTGTCAGATACAGGTCTGGAGCCAGCGGGCTTTGGTCGGCATGGTAGCCACACACAAATGCACCACGCCCGGCAGCTGTTTCCATAACGACTTTTGGCCCGTCCACATGGCAGGTGATCACATCCACACCCTGATCTGCCAGCGCGTTGGTTGCTTCAGCCTCTTTAACGGCCATCGACCACTCACCCGTAAAGATCACCTGACATGTGATTTCTGGATCAACAGAGCGCGCGCCCAGCAGGAAGGAATTGATATTCAGCATCACTTGCGGAATTGGTTTTGCCGCAACAAATCCGACTTTCTTGGTTTTGGTGGCATGACCGGCCGCAATACCATTCAGATACTGGCCCATGCCAATGTAACCGAAATAGGATCCCACATTCTGCGGGTGCTTATCAGCACTCCAAAGTCCACCAGCATGCTGGAAACGGACGTCCTCATGCTTTGGAGCAACTTCAAGGATATGCGGATCGAAATAACCGAAAGATGTTGGGAAAATCAGCTTCGCACCATCGAAATTGATCATGCTTTCCATGGATTTCTGAACGTCTACGGTTTCTGGTACGTTTTCTTCTTCAACCAGCGTCACGCCCTCGATGCCTTTGACGGCAGCAGCACCTTCGGCGTGGGCCTGATTGTAACCAAAATCATCCTTTGGACCGACGTAAAGAAAGCCGACCGTCAATCCGGCGGCAAAAGCCGAGCCAGGCACAACGCTGCTGAGCGCTGTTGCCCCTGCCAGACCTGCCATGCCCTTGATAAGGCTGCGACGGGATGTGTGAAACTTGGAACTCATTTTGATCTCCTGAGTATGGGCAAAACTAAAGGACGGTGTGACGCTTCCTGGTTCAACCAAGAACTGTGATGCGCCCGGATACTCCTAACCTGCCCTAGCGCCACCGCTGCTGTCTTCTGCTATATTCGCACCGATCCGCTGCAAAAAATGCAACGGTAACTTGGAGACCGCTCTATGAAAGGCTTGGCGAGCATTCGATAGATTATTGGTATTGCCAGAAAGCCGCACAGAACCGGGTCTGATCTATTTCAGCCAAAAGCAGGGCCGAATCCTTCCGGTGATAGTCGCCAATATTCTGATTTGTTGGCGAAGGTCCTGACAGCACGGTTTCTCTAGCGTCCCACCTCTCGATTCTGAATTCGATTTACAAGTGAAATCGTTTCATATATGAAACACTCAGAGCTTCAGTCTAAATGAAGCCTTTGGGGAAAGGGCTGCATCTATGCAGATCCAGGAGGAACGGCTCAGCGGCATTTCGTTGGGTGAGAGCAAAATTGCATTGGAACTGAAAGGCATTGGAAAGTCCTTTGCTGACATATCGGTTCTGCGCGACGTTGACCTGATCATCAATGGTGGAGAAATCCACACTTTGATGGGGGAGAACGGCGCGGGAAAATCTACCCTCGTAAAAATCATCAGTGGCGTGAATACGCCCAGCGCCGGTTCCATGACAATCGATGGTGTTCCTGTGCGCTTTGAGACACCGCGCGATGCGGAATATCAGGGCATTGCCATCATGCACCAGGAACTCAGCCTCATTCCGGAGATGACTGTCGCAGAGAACGTGATGCTGGGTCATGAGCCGCTGATTGGTGCCCTCATTGTCGATCGCGCCCGTATGCGGGAAAAGGCCAAGGAAGCCCTCGCACGGTTTGGCTTTACAATCGACATTGATACGCCGGTCAAACAATTGCGCGTTGGCGAGCAGCAGTTGATTGAGATTGCACGCGCTCTGCTCATGGATGCGCGTCTGCTGATCATGGATGAACCAACGTCTGCCCTCTCACAGACCGAAGCGGACATTCTGATGGAGGTGATCCGCGATCTGGCCCTGAATGGCGTTGCCGTACTTTATATCTCGCATCGCATGGACGAGGTGTTTGAGATATCCGACAGAATTACAGTCCTGCGAGACGGGGACTATCTGGGCACCGTTCTTGCTAGTGACACAACGCCCACGGATGTCATTGAACTCATGGTCGGGCGCCGGATTGAAGTTGTTCGCATTGACCGCAAGACCAAACCTTCCAGTGAAAAAGTGTTGGAAGTCGAGAACCTGACTGTCTCATCCGATGTTTCATCTGGCGGGCGGCCGATCCTTCAGGATGTGTCGTTCTCGCTTCACAAGGGCGAAATTCTGGGCGTCGGCGGCCTGTTGGGCGCGGGACGAACAGAACTACTGGAAACATTGTTTGGTGCCAGAGACGGCAATCATACCGGCCGTCTGGTTGTTGAAGGCGAAGAGGTAAATCTGCGCAGCCCTGTGGACGCAGTTGACCGCGGTCTTGCGCTCATCACCGAGGATCGCAAGGCAACCGGCCTCATCCTCAATCACAGCATAGCCGATAATGTTATTCTGCCTCTCCTACCCCGCACCACCCGATTTGGTTTGCGCTCTGAAAAGCGCAAGCAGGAAGAGGCTCTGGCGGTCATTGAAAAACTCAGTGTGACGGCGCGCGGGCCGGACCATCCGGTTGGCCAGTTAAGCGGCGGCAATCAGCAGAAAATCGTTCTTGGCAAATGGCTCGCCACATCGCCCCGCATCTTGCTGCTGGATGAACCGACAAGGGGCATCGATATCGGTGCAAAAGATGAAATCTACACTCTGATCGGCAAGCTTGCTGACGAAGGCATCTCGATCATACTGGCCAGTTCGGAAATTCCGGAATTCCTGGCGGTCTGTGATCGGGTCATGGTGCTTTGTGAAGGCAGGGTTACCGGAATGCTGGAAAGCGACGAGATGTCCTATGACGGCATCAAACACCTGGCGATGCAGTTCTTATGAGCCGCTCGACTTTGATAGATCACACAGGAAGACCAAAATGAAAGCGACGTCCCTATCAAAGCCGCAAGGTGTGACCGGAAAGCCCGCCACTGCTATCCTTTTGTCGCTCGTTGCCAAAACAAAGCTCTATTGGGGCCTTGCGGCGCTGATTGTCTTCGGCATCTTCACATCGCCCCTGTCGTCCAAAGGCAACAACATATTCATGTCCGTCGGCAATCTGACCGATGTTCTGAGGCAGGTCTCCGTTACCGGCATTGTTGCTGTTGGCATGACGCTGGTAATCTTCATCGCAGGCATTGATCTGTCTGTTGGATCGATCCTGGCTTTGGGAACAGTCATCTGCGCCATGCTTCTAACCCAGGAAGGCTGGACAGCAGCGAGCTATTTTGGCGTTCCCGCAACCGGGGCCGTGTTGTTTGTCATCGTCTTTGGGGCTGCTGCCTTCTTGAGAAAGAATCTGGTCAATCGCGATCAACCGGCAAGTCAGAACAAGGGATTTCGCAACAACATCGTACCGTTGATCATTGCCGTTGTCATTGCAACCGCAGCTATGGTTTGGCTTGCCAGCCAGGTCCAGACCAAGTTTGGCGTTCTGGCGGTTCTTCTGGCAGTGCCCTGTATCGGAGCCGTCATGGGCACATTGAACGGCTCGCTGATCGTACATGGCCGTTTGCAACCGTTTATCGTCACACTTGCTATGATGGTCGGTGCCCTTGGGCTGGCCCGCGTTATCGCCGGACAGGATACGGCGGTCTATCCGGTATACACCGGCAGCAACGCCGCTGAATCATTTGAGGTTTTGCGCAGCCTGTTTCTGGGTGTCATTCCGGTGCCTGGCCTGTTTTTCCTCGGTGTGTTTGTGATTGCCTATCTGGCTGCGCGTTTCACCACCTATGGCAGCTATTTGCTGGCCATTGGCGGGAATGAAGAAGCTGCGCGTCTGGCCGGTATCAATGTCAATCGCGCTAAAATCACCACCTACGCCATTGCGGGCGCATTGTCGGCCTTTGCCGGCATTCTGTATGTCGCACAATTTCGTCAGGGCAAACCGGATGCGGGCCTTGGCCTGGAACTGGATGCCATTGCGGCCGTCGTTATCGGCGGAACCAGTCTCATGGGCGGACGAGGCTCGATAATCGGCACGCTGGTCGGCGTGCTGATTTTCGGCTTCCTCAGCAATATTCTGCAGCTCAACAATATCGACAGCAATTCACAGCTCATCCTGAAAGGCATGATCATCATCGTTGCGGTGCTGATTCAGGAAGGACGGCTGGAACAGGTCTCTTTGGTCATCAGGCACATGCTTAGGCCAAAAAGAAATCTCTAACCCCGCAAATCTTGGAGGATCACAGGGTTAGAGACATCGCAAAGGGGCACATTGGGTGCCTCCTCATGACAAGGGAGAATATTATGAACAGAAGGTCTTTTAGCAAGTGGTTTATGGCAGTTGCCTCAACCACGCTTCTGGTAACCGCCGGTGGAACAGGTGCGCTGCAAGCTGCAGACAAATATGTCATCGGTTTTTCACAGGTCACGACAGTTGAGCCATGGCGGGTTCAGTTCAACAAGGATTTGCGGGCAGAAGCTGCCTTGCATGACAATGTTGAGCTGCTCATTTCCGATGCAAATGACCGCACGGAAAAGCAGGTAGCTGATGTTGAAAACTTCATCCGTCAGGAAGTCGATGCACTTCTGATTTCGCCGAAAGAGGCTGCTGGCCTCACTGGCGTAGTGGAGCAGGCAACAGATGCCGGTATACCGGTGTTTGTGCTTGACCGTAACGTCGAGACTGACAAGTTCATTCAGTGGGTTGGCGGCAACAACGCTCTGATCGGTGTTGCAGCTGGCAAGTTTGCGCTGGATGCATTGGGCGGCAAAGGCAACGCAAAAGGCAAGATCGTTGAAATCTGGGGTGGTCTTGGCATCACTGCAACATTCGAACGGTCTGAAGGCTTTCATGATGCGTTTGAAGGTGAAGAAGGTGTTGAGTTCCTGCTGGATCAACAATCCGGCGACTGGAAACAGGACCAGGCCTACGACATCATGTCCACTGCCCTGCGCAATTTTGAAGATATCACCATGGTCTATGGTCACAATGATCCAATGGCCTATGGCGCATATCTGGCTGCCAAAGATGCCGGACGTGAGAAAGACATCATTTTCATCGGAGTGGATGGTCTTCCCGATGAAGGCGTGATGTGGGTTCACAAGGGTGAATTGTCAGCCACCTTCCTGTACCCAACTCCTGGTGCCGAAGGCCTGCGTCAGGCGCTGAAGTATCTTGCCGGCGAGGAAGTTGAAAAATCCGTCGTCCTGGGAACCGAGGCAATCACGCCCGAAAATGCCGAGGAAATCCTCAAACGCAATGGACTGATGTAAGAAGTAACCGGATGAAAACAGAATAGTGTTTATCCTATCTTCTCCAATGGCGTGGAGGCGACCCAGTCGCCCCCGCGCCTTTTTCAAAATCTGTTCGGAGGTTCTCCGAAGAGGCCTTCTGTTCCAGCCAAAGGGCAACAGTCACAGTGTCTGACCCGCAATCCAAATTGCAGAAATATTCAGCCCCCGCGCTGGAAAAGGGCCTGGATATTATCGAGTTTCTGTCACTCACGGATTCCGCTCCCTCCCTCTCGCAGCTTGCGGCCGGTATTGGCCGGTCCAAGAGCGAGATTTTTCGGATGATGATCGTGCTGGAAGAGCGGGGCTATATCAGACGGGCACAGGGTGACCAGTTTGTTCTGACAGACCGTTTGGGCATTCTGGGTGCCGAACGTCCGCTCAACAACAAGCTTGCAGATCTTGCGACACCTATCCTGCTGGAGTTGTCAGACAAGACACGATATTCGTGCCATCTGTCTGTTTTACATGGGAAAAATTTTATTGTCGTAGCTCATGCAACCCTTGCGAAAAGCTATGGCTTGTCAGTGCAGATAGGCCACACATCGCCTGTCATGAACACCTCAGCTGGTGCTTGTTTTCTCGCATTCTTGCCAAACAAGGAACGTCTTGAATTCATGTCCTATTTTGGTGACCCGGATCATCGCAATCACACGGAATTTGCCGAGGAAATTGAAAAATGCCAACAGGACCATCTGGTGTCCATGCCGAGCCTGGAATCTGATTCAATCTGCGAGTTGTCGGCGCCAGTCCTGCACACCACGCACAAGGGAACGGTTGCGGTCGTAACCATCCCCTATATGGATACCAGCAAATCGGAAGGTATTCGTCAGGGAATTGCGGACGACCTTCTGGCGGCAACACGGCTGTTGCGTGACAAAATCAGCATTACGATGCCAAATCTGGTTCTTCCTGCCATCGCTCCGACATCCTGAAATTTCATGGATGCCGTGGGCCAATAGGTTGCGATTTCTGCACTGAATTCAGACCGGAAATTTGCTATAGGATATTCTTCAGACATCCGTTTTAAACTGGTTGGATGCTATCAGTCCAAACGCACAGGTTAGGCCTGGCAATTCTTGGAGTTCTAATTTGTCACTCATCTTTGTCTTGAATGGACCAAATCTCAATTTGCTGGGAAAACGCCAGCCTGACATTTATGGGCATGAGACCCTTGCAGATGTTGAAGTGGATTGCCGTTCATTGGCAGCGGAATTGGGTTTTGACATTCGTTTTCACCAGTCGAATCGTGAGTATGAACTGATTGACTGGATACATGAGGCTCGCGAAACCGGCGCGGCGATTGTTATAAATCCCGCCGCGTTTACCCATACCAGTATTGCCATTCTGGATGCCCTGAATACATTTGAAGGGCCGGTGATGGAGGTGCATATTTCCAACGTGCATCAACGCGAAGCCTTTCGCCACCATTCCTACGTTTCCATGCGCGCTGACGGTGTCATTGCTGGCATGGGCACACAAGGTTACCAATTGGCGATTCGCCGAGCCGTTGCCCAAGTGCAGGCCAATTAGACTGCAGACTGTTTAGAAAACTGGCTGACTATTTGGCAGATGGGCTGAGCTGTTTTTCGCGGAACCAGATCATCAGTCCCGCAACAATAATGATTGAGCCGCCTATCAAGGTCCAGCGGTCGGGCAAATGGTCGAATATCAGAAAACTGGCCACGGTTAGATATAAAATAAAGGTGTAACCGAAGGGCGTCAGAGTGCTTGCGGGTGCAAAACGGTGGGCGTTGGTCAACAATTGATGGCCAAGCCATCCGAACACGCCAATCACAAGCATGATGGTCCAGTCCAGTCCATTTGTCGGGTTCTGCCAGGTAAAAATTGCAAATGGCAGCAATGCTACGGTTCCAACGAATCCTGAATAGAATTGCAACGTGTCCACCGCCACAACGCCCGCCAGCTTTCGGGTTAAGATTGAGTAGAGCGCAAAACAGAATGCAGCGGAAAGAGACAGCGTCACGGCCCAGTGAAAGCTGGAATCAAATGGGCGAATGGCGATCAGAATTCCAACAAATCCGATCATGATTGCGCTCCAGCGCCAGAACCCGACACGCTCGCCCAAGAGAGGCCATGACAGGGCACAGATGATAATCGGTGTGGAAAACAGAATGGTCGATGTCAAAGTCAGCGGCAAATAGGAAACCGCACTGAAATTTAATATGGTGGACGCCATCAACAATGCCGCACGCAGAACCACGAGCACCATTCGGTCGCTTGAAAATCGGTTGACGCTCATCCCCCCTTTTCCAATGAGGAACAGGGAGATCAGAAAATGGCCCAAATAGCGCATGAATGACAGTTGCAAGGCTGACAATCCTGCAATAGCCAACCATTTTGCACTGACATCGACAAAGGCGAAAAACAGATATGCGCCCAGCATCAAAAGGATGCCGCTCATGACCCTGTCTTCATTCGCCTTTGCGGTCAGTCCCGACATCGGGCTCTTGACCCTGACTGTCTAACTGGAGCCCGGCTCTGCGTATTTCTCCGCCAGAAAATCAACCATTTCGCTGACCATTTTGTCGCCAAATCCAGCATCTACGGCGCTGGACAGCGCCTCGCGAACGGATTTGGACATGATTGAATCCACGTTCGCTTCTGATGCCATCTGTCCGTAGTAACCAACATCCTTGTTCGCGTTCTTAATCGCGAATTCAAGCGCGTTCGAGTTTCCATCGACCGCATAGGCTTTGACGAAATCCATCATACCGGAATGGTTGGGCCCGGCGGACATGACTGCATAGACCTGTTCCCGTGAAACGCCCATCTTGTCTGCGATGGCAAAGGCTTCAGCCATGGCATTCGCGGTTGTCATTGCATAGAAGTTGTTGATCAGCTTGATCGTGTGCCCCGACCCGAGAACACCCAGATGGAAAACATTCTCGCCCAGATCCTTCAGCACCGGCTCAACACGATCATATGCAGCCCTATCACCAGAACACATGATGTTCAGGGCGCCATCCAAGGCGTGAGCAGGTGTCCGTCCCAATGGTGCATCCAGATAGGTCGCATTTTTGGCTGAAACAGCTTCGCCGATTGCCCGTGTGGAGTTTGGCAAGGAGGTTCCAAAGTCAATCGTGACTGCCTGAGGACTGAGACCTGCAATCACCCCGTCATCGCCATACATGCGAGATTCCACTGAGGCCGATGTGTCCATACACAGCATGACGATATCGCTGCGCTCGGCAACTTCCCGTGCCGTTTTCACTTCAACCGCACCACGTGCGACCGCCTTGTCCAAATTCTCGCGTGATCGATTTGCGATGACCGTCAGCGGATAGGACAAATCCAGCAGACGTTGGCACATGGCCGAACCCATAAGTCCGAGGCCGAGAAATCCGATTGAAGGTTTTGACATTTTCTTCCTTTTATCAAATGCTTATTTGATTGCGTTGATAGAATGAGTCTGGGGCGAATTCCGCCTGATGTGATCGATCTGTATTCGTTCGACAGGTCCCGGACTGAAACTTAGTCGTTGCGCTACATGGTCGCGCCAATTTGCCACGGCACAAATTCGTAATCGCCAAGGCCCTGCGCTTCTGATTTCGATTCTTCGCCAGAAGCAACACGAATGAGGAGTTTGTAAATCTCACGGCCCTTCTGTTCCAGGGTGACCCCATCCAGCAGCATTTCACCGGCATTGACGTCCATATCTCCGGTCATGCGTTCGTACATTTGAGAATTGGTGGCAATTTTGATGCAAGGGGATGGTTTGGAGCCAAAGGCAGATCCCCTGCCCGTCGTGAACGCGACCAGATTGCAACCCGACGCGATCTGGCCGGTTACGGAAGCCGGATCGTAGCCGGGTGAATCCATAAAGGTGAAACCCTTGGCTGTGACTGGTTCGGCATAGCGATAGACACCCATCAACGGCGTGGTGCCGCCCTTCGCCGCGGCTCCAAGTGACTTTTCCAAGATGGTGGTCAGGCCACCCTTCTTGTTTCCAGGACTTGGATTATTGTCCATGGAACCCTTGTTACGCTCCGTATAATCTTCCCACCAGCGCACGAGATTGACCAGTTTCTTTCCTGTTTTCTCATCGACTGCACGGCGGGTCAAAAGGTGTTCGGCACCATAGATTTCCGGTGTTTCAGCCAGAACACCTGTTCCGCCCTGCGCCACCAGAAGATCACAGGCATAACCCAGTGCTGGATTTGCGGTGATACCTGACCAGGCATCTGATCCGCCGCACTGCAAGGCCACACACAATTCAGAGACCGGGCAAGGCTCCCGTTGGAATTTATTGGCTTCAGGCAGCATGGCACGGACTTTTTCAATGCCAATGTCGACGGTTTTCTTCAGGCCAGCGACATCCTGAATATTCATCGCATGGAACAATGGTCCACTCTCAATGCCCATGGCTTCCAGGAGCCACTCGATCTGGTTCATCTCGCAGCCAAGGCCGACCATGAGAACACCGGCGTGGTTCGGGTGGCGCGCATAGCCCCACATGACCCGCTGCAATGCATCAAAGCCTTCGCCATCGCCCGCCATGCCACATCCGGTTCCGTGGACAAACGCCACGACACCATCGACATTGGGATAGTCTGCCAATTCTTCAGGTCCAAATGCCTGAGCGATCCTGCGCGCGGCGGTGGCCGAGCAATTCACCGAAGTTATAATAGCGATATAGTTTCGGGTGCCGACTTTGCCGTTGCTGCGGCGATATCCCATAAAGGTATCGCGCGCGCTCTCCGCTACGGGTTCAACCGCCCGCAGATCCGTCGAAAATTCATAGTCAGCCTGCGTATTGCGGAACTCGATGTTCTGGGTATGCACATGCGTACCTGCCGGAATATCCTCTGACGCGTAGCCAATGATCTGATTGTATTTTCGAACCGCCTCGCCTGACTTGATGGGAGTCGTGGCCACCTTGTGCCCGCGTGGCACCAAAGACCGGGTTTCGGTGTTTTCGATCCCTTGACCAGCCTCCGTTGGCTTGGTGACGGTGACCACATTGTCTGCGGCGTCGAGGCGGATAAAATCCGACATAGTAAATTCCTTAGGCGCAACGAGGCGCTTCAGACGCCCCGTGTTTCGTGGTGTTTGGAGTTGCTGCGTTGATGACCCGCAAGCATGTTTCCTGACTTAAGTAATCCGCTGACCGCAATCTGGTTTCCGGCGGGCCATAATGGCTTGTGGCGAAAACACGTCCGTACGGCCAACAGACTGGCATACCAGTTTTATTGCACTGGGCGGCAAATGACCATCGTAAAGATGCGATCTCCCGGTAAGAAAGGTATGAACCCCAAGAACGGCGCTATCCGTTCTATGTTGTCTTCTCTTTCTTACGTCCCTGGCTGTTCTTCAGAGATGTAGATTTTGATGATTTGATCAAAACTGGTTTCTGCTGTGAAACCAAGTGCCAAGGCGCGTTCCGGAGCGAAATCCTGAGCCCAGGTTTTCACGATGTTCATAATTGCATCATTGGGTTCACGGCGGATCAGCTTGGTTGCATCAGAACCAGCGAGAACGCGAAGAGCGTCAATTTGTTCCGCCACGGTGCAGGAAACACCGGGCATGTTCAATGCACGGCGTGCGCCCAATGATGTTGTATCCATATTGACTGCATGAACCAGAAACCCAACTGCAGAGCGTGGTGAGGCATGCCAGTGACGCACAGTGTCCGGCACGGGTAAAATGGCTTCCTGTCCGTTCAAGGGCTCGCGAATGATACCGGAAAAGAAGGAAGATGCCGCCAGATTCGGCTTGCCCGGACGCACACAAATGGTCGGCAGGCGGATTGAAACACCGTCAATGAAGCCTTTGCGGCTGTAATCATTGACCAGCAATTCCGTCATCGCCTTTTGAGCACCATAGGAGGTTTGCGGTGCCGTCAGAAATTCATCAGTGATCTTATCTGGAAATGGTGCGCCGAAGACGGCGATTGAGGAGGTGAAAACGAATTTGGGACAATAGGCCAGTTCGCTGGCCTCGGCTTCTTCGCGCAACGCTTCCAGCAACCACCAAGTGCCACGTGCATTTATGTCCCAGCCCTTGACGAAATTCTGCTCTGCTTCGCCAGACACAATAGCCGCCAGATGAAAAATGATGTCCGGCTTCAACCCGGCCAATTTCCTGGCTTCATTGGGATCGGCAAGATTGCCAACCAGTCCTGTCACCGGGAAAGACGCCTCGGGTTTTGCTGCTGCTACAACATCATGAAGGATCAGTTCGCTGATTGTGCCCGCGGCCAAACCATCGGCGACCAGGCGGCCGACAAGTTTCTGACCTACCATTCCGGCGCCGCCCAATATCAAAACTCTCAAACTACCAACTCTCCCTGTGATGTTGTGTTGCTTCCGACCAGATTACTGCGGATTGACCGGCAGCGTGGCGCAGTCCTTACATGTTCCACGCAGTTCAACAATGGACTGTTTCAAGGCAAAACGATAATCATCGGCCACCTCTTTAAGATTTGAGGTGAGCCGTTCATCTGCAACTTCATCAACCAGCCCACAATCATCACAGATCGCAAACGCAACTGTTGTGTGATCAGAGCATGTGGGATGGCTGCAGGCGACAAACGCGTTGAGTGATTCCAGACGATGGACCAATCCCAGATCGATTAATTTCTCCAGAGCCCGGTAAATCTGCAAAGGCGCGCGCAATCCGTCGGCACGCAGTCTATCCAGCAAGGTATAGGCGCTTTGGGGCTCTTCTGTTCCGGTCAGGGCTCCAAACACCAGTTCCTGATTCTTGGTCAGAGGCTTTTCAATTGATCCAATTTGATTCATTTCAGCAACCCTTCCCTTGTTTCAGAGCGTTTTGTTAGCCTGCGGATGCCAGATGACAGGCTGAGAATAAACAATACCATAGCGGCAACGACAATAGAGGGTCCCGATGGCGTGTCCCAACGCAGAGACCCCGACAGACCGCCAATCACGGCCACCGCTCCGATCAATGCAGACAGAACAGCCATTTGTTCGGGGCCTGCTGCAAACCTGCGCGCTGTTGCTGCAGGAACAATCAGCAAAGCTGTAATCAGCAACACGCCAACAATTTTCATCGCTATCGCAATGACCATCGCCATCAGGAGCATGAAAACAATATTGGCAATGTCAGGACGCATCCCCTCAGCTTCTGCCAATTCGGGACTGACAGTTGCAGCAAACAGGCGTCGCCAAATTGCCATCAGAACCAAAAGAACGGCCAATCCACCGCCATAAATCAGCCCGATATCCCCCTTGGAAACCGATAGAATATCGCCAAACAACAGCCCCATCAGATCAAAGCGTACCGAGCCCATAAAGGCGAGCACAACAAGGCCAAGTGCCAAGGCTGAGTGCGACAGCAGCCCCAGCAATGCATCTGATGACAGGCTTGCCCTTTTTTGGAGCAGCAACAGCAATATGGCCACCGTAGCTGACACAAAGAACACGGTTGCCGTGACATTGACCTCCAGCAAAAACGCCAATGCGACCCCTAACAAGGCGGCATGGGCCAGAGTATCGCCAAAATAGGCCAGACGTCGCCATACGATAAAACACCCCAGCGGTCCAGCAATCAGAGCCACCCCAATGCCAGCGATCAAAGCGCGTACAAAAAAATCATCAAGCATGTGACGTATCATCCATTGTCTTAGGCTGATCCGCATCATGATCGTGATGACCATCATCCGGGTGGCAATGCTCAGTCACTGTCCCGTCAGCATGCCGCACAGTGCCATCAGGCAGATGGGTATGGTCATGATGATGTTGATAGACCGCAAGGCCCGATGATGCACGCGCACCGAACAGTTTCAGATATTCCGGGCTTTCCGCAACGGCACTTGGAGTGCCCTTGCAACAGACATGGCCATTCAGGCAAATCACCTGGTCGGTGGCGGCCATCACCACGTGAAGATCATGGGAAATCAGCAAGATGCCACAGCCTAATTCGTTGCGGATGCTTGAAATCAATTCATAGAGTGCCAGCTCGCCGGTAAAATCGACACCTTGCACTGGCTCATCCAGCACCAACAGATCCGGTTTGCGGGCAATGGCGCGGGCCAGCATCGCGCGCTGAAACTCTCCACCCGATAGATGACGCACCTCGGCGGCAGCCAGATGGGCAATGCCGGTTCGTTCCAACGCCTTTGCAATATCAGAATCACTGAGGCGGGTTGTCAGTGTCATCAACCGGCGCACCGTCAGTGGTAAAGTCCAGTCAATATGTAACTTTTGTGGGACATAACCAACGCAAAGGCCTTGTAACCGGGTCACCTTGCCTTCACTCGGCTTTTGCAAGCCGAGGACCATTTTGGCTGTTGTGGATTTGCCGGACCCGTTGGGTCCGATCAAGGTCACAATCTCACTGCGCTGAATGTCAAATTCAATGCCGCGAACCAGCCATTTGCCGTCGCGATACACGCCAGCATTGCTAAGAGATGCAATTGGATTTTGCGAAGTTGTCACTTTTGACAGGCCACCGGATAAGTGCGACAAGGTCGCGTCTTATCACATACGTTATAATATTACGCAAGAAAGAGCGTTTGGTGGCCTGTTGACAATGGCAGCTTCAGCCCTGCTTCCATGGGCCGTGATGACTGCCTTCTGAATCCAGCCGCTCGAAGGAGTGTGCACCAAAGAAATCGCGTTGACCTTGAATCATATTTGCGGTCGATCGGCCCGTCCGCATCATGTCGAAGTAGGACAACGCGTTGCTCAGCGCAGGCAGCGGCAATCCATGCAAGGCGCCTGCGGCGACGACACGTCTCAGGCTGCCTTCGGTCTCGGCCAGTTTCTGCGAGAAATAAGGTGCAAACATCAGGTTCTGATCGGCGTTTTCGGTCAGAGCATCCGCCATGTCGTTCAACATCGTGGAGCGGATGATACAGCCTTCACGCCAGACCCGTGCAACATCTGGCAGAGGCAGTGACCAATTGAAGTTTTCAGATGCTGTGCGCAGCAGTTGGAACCCCTGCGCATAACAGACAATCTTGCCGGCAATCAGTGCCATTTCCAACGACTCAGTGGAAAGTGCCTCTGTGCTCAAGCTTTTCGGTGCAGCGCCAAAGATGGCTTCCCCGGCTTTGCGCTCTTCCAATCTGGAAGACAAGTTACGCGCAGCAACGGCTGCATCAATGGCAGTGATGGGTGCGCCCAGATGCTGAGCTTCGATTACGGTCCAGCGACCAGTGCCTTTCTGTCCGGCCTTGTCGAGAATAATATCCAGAATGGGACCACCAGATTTCGCATCATTGGCTTTGGCAACAGCTGCGGAAATCTCGATCAGATAGGATTTCAAAGTGCCTGCATTCCACGTGTCGAAAACATCGCCGACTTTCGCCGCGTCCATTCCGAAACCATCGCGCATGATGCCATAGACTTCGGCAATCATCTGCATGTCCGCATATTCAATACCGTTATGGACGGCCTTGACGAAGTGACCAGCACCGCCCTCACCCATCCATGTGGCACAAGGCGTGCCTTCATATTTTGCAGAAATTGCTTCCAGAATATGGGCGACGCGATCCCATGCAGGTTTTGGACCTCCGCCCATGATAGACGGGCCGTGACGCGCGCCTTCTTCTCCGCCGGACACACCAATTCCGATAAAGGGCACGCCGGCTTCTTTAGCATCTGCAGCGCGTTTGTTGGTGTCGTGGAAATTTGCATTGCCTGCGTCGATGATCAGATCATCCTTGTCCAGCAAGGGGCGCAAAGCAGCGATTTGCTGATCAACTGCATCACCAGCCGGGACCATCAGAATAATGGCACGCGGTGCCTTTATGGCCGCAACGAACTGCTCAAGTGTTTCGGTTGGAACAACGCGCTCGGTGAGATCACCTGCATTGGCGTAGAACTCATCCGTCTTGGATGTCGTCCGGTTGAAGACCGCTATCGGGAATCCCTTCTCAGCAATGTTCAGAGCAAGACTGGCTCCCATTGTGCCAAGGCCAATCAGGCCGATTTCCGCGCTATTTGAATCACTTGTGGTCATAAATGTCTCTATTGGTTTAACTAGGAGCTCGAACGAGTTGGAAGGGTCTTGTATAACAGTTCCAGTCATTCCTCAATCGGGCTGACTTGAATTCCTATGCCAATCAACAACGTGGTCTTAAGCGGGAACACTGCCCAGCGTCGGCAGCAGATATCTCCGCTCAATACGTTTTGCAAATCCTGGTTAGAGAGTTGGAAAGAGGACCTAGAGACCCAGCTTTTTCGGGTTCTGCTTGATGGAAACCAGAAGGTCCTTCAGATCTTCCTCCATAACCCGTTTCGCAGCGCCTTTGGCGGAAAACCATTTCCTTTTGCGTTCATTGCGCTCGGGCCAACGGCGCAGCAGCTTTGTAACCCGCATTGGGTAAAGAACCACCTCGCACGGAATATCCGCACCATCTTCAATGCGTTTCAGATAGTGGTAGACACCCATCGGGTTCTTCGAAATTCGCCCAATGACACCCGCTTCTTCCAAGGCTTCCTGTTCAGCTGCCTGACGTAGATTTTTGCCCTTCATCGGCCAGCCTTTAGGCAACACCCAACGCCCCGTATCGCGTGAGGTAATCATAAGAATGCGCCAGTCCCCACTGTCTGATTGTCTGAGTGGGAGAGCGGCCATCTGCGTTTGGGTGCCACGGGGCATTTTCTTTAGTTTCCTTTGGTTTTCAGGGTGTACAGCGATTCTGTGACAAAACAAAAACAACCGTCATCGGACTGACGTGGTCCGGTGATATGGGTCAAATTGCTTAGCCAGAAATGTGTTTTGGCACCGCCAAAAAACGACTCGCTGATTGCAAAGAATTACTTAACCGCCTAATAAACTATTATCAAAAAAAGAAAAGCAAGGAGAACGGGATGAAATTAAGTAAGCGACTGATGGGCAGCTGCGCTGCTCTGGTAGGAACTGTTGCTCTGATGTTGGGTTCAGTTCCAACATCTTTTGCAGCTTCTCATGTGGAAGACTGCCCGCGCGGCACTCTTGATGAGCGATATTGCGATCGGGATGGAGACCTTGTGGCTGACACACCAACAGATGTGTCAAAGCTTGCTGATCCAGACACGCTGATCTTTGCCTATACGCCGGTTGAAGACCCTGCGGTATATAAAGAAGCTTGGGCAGATTTCCTGACGCATCTTGAAGCCGTTACCGGCAAGAAGACATTGTTCTTCCCTGTTCAGTCTAATGCTGCGCAGATCGAAGCGATGCGGTCCGGGCGTCTGCATATTGCTGGTTTCAACACAGGTTCGAATCCTTTGGCGGTGAATTGCGCCGGCTTCAACCCGTTCACCATCATGGCGTCCAAGGACGGCAATTTTGGCTATGAAATGGAAATCATCACTTATCCGGGTTCCGGCATTGATAAGGTGGAAGACATCAAGGGCAAGCAACTTGCTTTCACTTCACCTACTTCAAATTCCGGCTTTAAAGCACCAAGTGCCATTCTGAAAGCCGATTTCGATATGGAAGCCGAGCGCGATTTCGAGCCAGCTTTTTCCGGCAAGCATGACAATTCCATTCTTGGTGTTGCCAACAAGGATTATCCTGCTGCGTCGATCGCAAACTCCGTCCTGAAACGGATGATCAGCCGCGACGTGATTAAACCTGAGCAGGTCAAAACAATCTACAAATCACAGACTTTCCCAACGACAGGCTTTGGTGTTGCTCACAATCTGACTCCAGATCTGCAAGCCAAAATCCGGGAAGCTTTCTTCAGCTTTGAATGGGAAGGTACCAGCCTTCAGGAAGAGTTTGAAAAATCTAATGAAGGCCAGTTCCTGGAAATGACCTACATTGAGTTCTGGGATGTTATCCGCAAAATTGATACTGCCAACGGTGTTTCTTACTCCTGCCAGTGATTTTTGGATAATTTCTAAACCGACAAAACGGGTGCGCATTTTCAGCTAAATGCGCACCCGTTAATTGTACCAGCCCGCGAGAATTTTATGCTCAAATTAGAACAGCTCACCAAAGTCTATCCCACCGGCGACAAGGCGTTGACCGATGTGACTTTGGAGATCCCCAATGGTCAGGTCGTGGCACTTATCGGCCCTTCCGGCGCGGGGAAATCTACCCTGATCCGCTGCATCAACCGGCTGGTGACCCCATCTTCCGGAAAGGCAATTCTAGACGATGTTGAACTGACGGCTCTTGGTGCTGGCGGATTGCGCCGCGAGCGCCGCAGGATGGGAATGATCTTTCAGGAATATGCTCTGGTTGAGCGGTTGACCGTGATGGAAAATGTCTTGTCCGGACGGCTCGGTTATGTGGGCTTCTGGCGCAGCTATTTTCGCAAATTCCCGCAAAAAGATGTGGATGAAGCATTTCGCCTGCTGGACCGTGTTGGCCTTCTGGCCATGGCGGACAAGCGCGCTGACGAATTGTCGGGCGGACAACGGCAACGTGTCGGCATTGCTCGCGCGCTGATTCAAGACCCTGCCCTGTTGTTGGTGGATGAACCTACCGCTTCACTTGACCCAAAGACCTCTCGCCAAATCATGCGTTTGATTTGTGAGTTGTGTAAAGAACGGGATCTGGCTGCTATCATCAATATTCATGATGTGGCGCTGGCCCAGATGTTTGTCCAACGTGTCATTGGCCTGCGCTTCGGGGTCGTCCAGTTTGATGGCCCACCAGAGGGCTTGACACCTGATGTACTGACCAAAATTTATGGTGAGGAAGACTGGAAGGAAACCATCCAGAACGCAGATGAAGAAGACCTGCAAGACGCCGCCTCATGAACCGCACCTCCACCCTTCAAACAGATGTCCGACTGGAAGATCTGGTCGGTCGCCAATGGCAAAAGCCTGCCTTCATTAAATCCAATATGTGGCGGTGGGGCCTGACCATCGGCACTATCGTGTATCTTGTTCTGGCAATTGGCTCCCTTGAGGTGAACTGGTCCCGCGTGAGCGAAGGTCTGGACCGCGGACTGCAATTCGTTCTGGGCTTTGCCAATCCTGATTTCAGCTCACGTGCTGTGGATATAAGAGAAGGCCTTATTGAAAGCGTCGAGATGACCATTGCCTCCACGGTCGTTGGCATTTTGATTTCCATTCCAATCGGCCTTGGTGCCGCCCGAAACATTGCACCGCTGCCGGTGTATATCGTCTGCCGCGGCATTGTTGCCGTGTCGCGTGCGTTGAACGAGATTATCGTTGCCATTCTTCTTGTGGCGATTTTCGGATTTGGTCCGCTGGCCGGTTTTCTGACTTTGAGTTTCGCGACCATTGGTTTTCTGGCCAAACTGTTGGCAGAAGATATCGAGGATATGGACAAGGTTCAGGCGGAGGCCATTCGCGCCACCGGCTCGACGTGGACACAATGGATCAATTACGGCGTTCAACCTCAGATCATGCCGCGCCTCATTGGGCTGTCGATCTATCGACTTGATATCAACTTTCGCGAATCCGCTGTCTTGGGGCTTGTGGGTGCGGGCGGCATTGGAGCCACCCTCAACACGGCATTTGACCGCTATGAGTTTGATACGGCCGCAGCCATTCTTCTAATCATTATAATCGTCGTCATGGTGCTGGAATATCTGTCCGGTATCATTCGCGCAAAGGTACAATAATGCCAGTTTCGTCCAACAAGAACGGTCTGAAAGTCTGGCAACGGCGCGACCGCAACAGTCAATTGTTGAACTGGGCTGGCTGGCTGCTTGGAACCATCATCTTTCTCTATTGCTGGGCTCAGATTTCTGACGCAACCGAATGGTTTTTTGTGTGGGACGCACCGCGCATTGCGGCCGATATCGGCTCGCGCGCCCTGCCACCGCGCTGGGGCTATATCAGTACGCTCTGGGAACCCATCTGGGATACGTTGAACATTGCAACGCTGGGAACATTATTCTCCCTCGTTCTGGCGGTTCCCGTTGCTTTTCTGGCAGCGCGCAACACAACACCCAACCGATATATCATCCGGCCCATTGCCTTGCTGATTATCGTCTCTTCACGCTCCATCAACTCGTTGATTTGGGCACTGCTGCTGGTGGCTATTGTTGGGCCGGGGATCTTTGCAGGCATGCTGGCCATTACCATCAGGTCCATCGGCTTTTGTGCCAAACTGCTTTATGAGGCGATTGAGGAAATTGATCAGAGCCAGGTTGAAGCCATAACGGCCACCGGCGCCAGTCGCTGGCAAGTGATGGCCTACGGTATTGTGCCCCAAATCCTGCCTGCCTTTGCCGGGATCGCGGTGTTCCGATGGGACATCAATATTCGCGAATCAACCGTTCTTGGGCTGGTTGGTGCTGGCGGCATCGGCCTGCAATTGCAGGGTTCACTGAATACGCTGGCTTGGCCGCAAGTCAGTCTTATCCTGCTGGTCATCCTCGTCGCCGTTCTCATCAGCGAATGGGTTTCTGCCAAGGTTCGCGGCGCAATTATCTGACGCAAACACGCACTCTCTGGAAACACGCGTTTGAAAAAGCGCGTGCTTGTTGTTTTTTCCCGAAAATCTGGTAAATTACAGCAAATAATACATCAAAATGCACTTGAATGCATTTTTGGGAGAGGCAAATGCAGGATATCCAGGCTGCTTTTTTAGCTGCCTTCAATCTGATCGTCAGTCTGGATGCTGATCTGTTTGAAATAGTGGGCTTGTCTCTGACTGTCACACTCAGCGCAGTTGGCATCTCTTGCCTGTTGGGTTTTCCACTTGGTGCTTTGCTTGCCATTTCCCGTTTTCCAGGAAGAGGCATGATTGTGGTTTTCATCAGTTCACTGATGGGATTGCCCCCGGTCGTAGTTGGTCTGACGGTTTATCTGTTTCTGTCCAGCGCCGGACCGCTTGGTAGCTGGCAATTGCTCTACACACCTACTGCGATGATCATTGCCCAGACCCTGCTTGTGACACCCATTGTTGCCGCCCTCACCCGGCAGATCATTGAAGATCTGAATGGCGAGTACAGCGAATTGTTGCGGTCAATGAGCGCACGCCGACGTGATGTCTTATCCACCTTGTTGTGGGATGCGCGCTATTCACTGATTACGGCTGCGCTGGCCGGTATGGGGCGGGCGCTGGCTGAGGTTGGCGCGGTTATGATTGTGGGTGGCAACATCAATCATGTCACCCGAGTCATGACCACAGCGATTGCACTTGAGACCTCCAAGGGCGAGTTGGCGCTTGCCTTGGGCCTTGGCATCATTCTGGTTCTGCTGTCCATCTCCATAAACGCTGCGCTCATGTCGCTGCGCACCAGTATGGAGCGGTTTGCTTATGCCTGAAGCGGATATCGTTCAACTGCATGATGGAACAGAGCACAATCCAGCAAGGCTGATCGCCAAACTGGAAAATGTGGTGTTTGCGGTAGGGTCGCGAAAACTTGTAGACGGGCTGACATTTTCCCTCCGCAACAATGGCATCACTACAATGATGGGACCGAACGGAGCTGGGAAATCACTGGCTCTGCGTCTGCTGGCAAGATTGCTGCTGCCCACGGATGGACATGTGCATGAATGTGGCATCGCCTCTCGCGATATTGCCCTCGTGTTCCAAAAACCGGTGATGTTACGACGGTCTGTTAAAGGGAATTTGATCCACGCGCTTAAATTACATGGCGTGAACCGCAAAGAACGCCCCGGGCGACTTGCTGAATTGTTGCAGATGGCTGATCTGGAGCACTTATCCAGTTCGCCTGCCAGATTGCTGTCCGGCGGTGAGCAGCAACGGCTGGCGCTCGTTCGGGCGCTTGCGGCCCAACCCAAATTGCTGCTGTTGGACGAGCCCACTGCGAGCCTCGACCCTCAGGCGACGCAAGCCATTGAAAAGCTGGTTCTGCAGGCCAGCAATCGTGGAACCAAAATCGTGCTGGTTACGCATGATATCGGACAGGCCAAACGACTTGCCTCTGATGTGGTCTTTCTGCATCAGGGGTTTGCACATGAGCACTCACCTGCTGAGACATTCTTTACAGAGCCACAATCGCCAGAAGCGATGGCATATTTGAAGGGTGAGTTGCTGCTTTGAACACAAATTGGGAGATGTGAAATGAACAGGTATTTTTGCCATCTGACCGGGGTTTGCCTTCTGGCACAAACTGCTTTGTTGGGATCAGCCTCGGCTGATGATTTCATCATCGTTCAATCGACCACATCGACCCAGAACTCCGGACTCTATGATGCGCTTCTGCCCCAGTTTAAACAGATGTCCGGGATTGAAGTTCGTGTTGTCGCGGTTGGCACAGGACAGGCCATCAAGAACGCAACGAATTGCGACGGTGATGTGCTTCTGGTTCATGCCAAATCATCGGAGGAAAAATTCGTCGCTGACGGATACGGACTGACCCGATCCGATGTCATGTATAATGATTTCGTGATTGTGGGCCCGGCTTCTGATCCTGCAAGCATTTCCGGCAGCGGTAATGTAGCCACCGCTCTGCAAAAGATTGCTGAAACCAAAGCTGCCTTTGCTTCACGCGGTGATGACAGTGGCACCCATAAGAAAGAACTCAGCCTTTGGAACAGTGCCGGAATTGATGGGCCTGCGGCCAGTGGAAGCTGGTATCGCGAAACCGGCTCCGGCATGGGCGCTACACTGAATGTCGGCATTGGCATGGATGCTTATGTGATGACCGATCGCGCCACATGGATTGCATTTGGCAACAAGGCAAACCACACAATAGTCGTGGAAGGTGATCCGGCCATGTTCAACCAATATGGAATTGTGGACATCAACCCGAACCGCTGCCCGAATGTGAAAACCGATTTGGCCAGCAAATTTATAGACTGGATTTTATCGTCTGATGGCCAGAATGCCATTGCCGCCTATCAGCGCGATGGGCAGCAATTGTTTTTCCCAAATGCCAAATAGAAGCGGCGTCTAAGCACCATTCCAGTGTATTTTACCATGGCTGCTCAAATCATACCCGCCAATATCAGTGGCGTGCTTTTGAAAGTCAGATGAAAGGCAAAACTGAAGAAGAGCCTGCATGGGCGGCTCAAACCATGAGCGGCGATCTATCAGCAGATCGTAGCGTTCCGTTGCAATTGGCAGAAAGCCAAGGTCAAATTGTCTGGCCAAGCCCGAAAGCCCGGGGGCCGCGTCGGCCTTGCCGGACACAACGGTCAGGGCAGCATCTGTTTCTGTCCGGGCATAATCTGGAAGCAACTCAAAGTCCTGCGGCTTGATGCCTTTGGCTTTCAGTTCGTGCAGGAATAACCGTCCTGCGCCTGATGCTGGTTGTCGTTGCGCAATCCGCCTGCCTTTCAACTCTGCAAGAGATGCAATTGAAGCAAGTTTGGCAGACAGGATAAGCCCCTGCTCGCGCCGGGCCCATTCCATCAGAACCATCGGTTCCTCAGAAAATGCGTCCTTCACAAATGACAGGTTCCACTCACGGCCGCTGTCTTCCACCAGATGCACTCCGGCGGCCATGGCCTGACCGGATTTCAGTTGGTCAAGCCCATCCATACTGCCGTCGAAGAATGTCGCAAGACCACACCCGCTTTCACGGATTGCCCAATCCAGCAACGGGTCATGACTGCCTGCAATGATATGAGGCAGGATTTTGGTTTTTACTGGGCCCGCTGGTTTGGCACCGCTTAACCAGGCATCGACCTCGGATTTGGGAAAAAGCAGCTTGCCAGTAATGCGGCGACAGGGAATTTCCCCAGCGCTTGCAAGATCGTAGACCTTACGCTCCTTCACGCGCAAAATATCGGCAAGTTCTTTGGTCGTGAGAAATTGAGGTTCAGTCATGCTGTATTCCGAACAGAGGCAAATGATCTGTTTTATTCAGCTTAATCTGTCCAACTAATCATCCAGCCGCACAGAATCGTTGTCGCCACTTTCTACGCCGGGAATATCTACCCTTGGCAGTCCGTAATCAAACAGGATTGCAATTCCGGCAATCGCAACAATTGCACAAAGAAACGCACGCATGCTCTAAATTCCTCTCATTATTGGACTATTCAGCCTCGACCTGACCGTTTTGGCTGTCTGAATCGGCGTCCGAAGCATCCAGATCAGTCGCTCTTTTCAGATACTCTACCAGATCAATGCGATCCTGCGCATCGGTAATTCTCTGCATCGGCATTTTTGAGCCCGGGGTCAATTCATCAGGCCCCACATCAAATAATGCATTGATGGTGTGGTCATTCCAGATGAGCTCATTACCGGTCAGCGCTGAGGAATAATTATACCCTTCCACGGTGCCGGCCAAGCGACCGAACACGCCGCCAAGCGGCGGACCTGCCTGCCTGTTCACATCTGCACCCAGGCTGTGGCAGATGGAACATTTGCGCACGAATTGCCGCTCACCGTTTTCCATTTCATTTGGTGGGCGATGGAACGGCTGCTGGTCAGCGCCTTGCGCAGCGACACGCCCCTCTTCCGGCCAGACCGTTACGAATTCATCCAGTCCACCGGACAGGAGACGTCCATCATGTGTGTAAGCCAAGGCCCAGACCGGTCCTGACTTTGCCGCCCGAAAATCACGAGCGACGGACCAGTCCCTGGTATCAAGGACCATTATGTAACCATCACCGTCACCAACAGAGAGCCGGCTTGCGTCAGAATTGAGAGCCAGCGACAAGATGGGGCGGCGTTCAAGTGTCACGTCAGCAATTACGTCACCATTATTGACGTCGATGACCCTTGTACCACCATCCAGGCTTCCATAGGCCAGCCAGCCCTCGCCGTCATTGATCACAAGCCGATTTACGCCGAAGCCATGATTGACCTCAACCCGTTCTGGACTGCCATCAGCAACATTCCAACTTCTGATCGTCCCATCCATCGAAGCGGAATATAAAAGCGTTCCGTCCTTGCTGAAGGCAACATCATTCACACCGCTCTTGTGGCCTGTCAGCCATGCGCGCAACGCACCGGTGTTGGCATCCCACAGGCCTATGCGACTGTCCCAACTTGCGGACGCAATAAGCGTGGTGTCTGCTGACACGGTGACGGACATGATTTTTGCCGTGTGGCCTTCAAGCCGCTGCAACATTTTTGCGGATCGCAGGTCCCAAAGGATCAGCGTAAAGTCATCGCCACCAGACACAGCACGATCATTTCCCAGAAATGCAACGCTGTTAACCGCAGCCTTGTGGCCTTCCAGCCATGTCGGCTTGCCATCAACCCAGTGCCCGACCGAATAATCGAAGCTGGCGCTGAGCTTTACGTTCGTGTCTTTTGCTGCAGCCACACCCATGATCGGACCGCCATGGCCGCCGAGACGTTCAAACCCGTCATTTGCCGCTGCCAGGCTTGCGGTTAGCAGATAACCGACTGCTGCCAAGGCTTTCACCTTGTTGGCTGACAGCCTCATGACTATTCAGCAGGCTGTGGTGTTTGAGCAGGGTCGTCAGGCTTGGTGGGCTTGGGGTTCTTTTTCGCCTCTTCCGCTTCCACCTTTTCGACCCACAGATTGTGGTGTTCCTTGGCCCAGTTTTTGTCCACCTTGCCAGATCCCATGGCAGCGAAAGCGCCCTGCATGCCGACCGAACCAATATAGATATGGGCAAGAATGATGACGGTCATCGCGAAGGCAATAATGGTGTGCCAAAGTTGGGCGTATTGCATCTCCTCATGAAGCTGCAACTCTGTGGGTAGATTGGACTCCAGCCCTATCAGGGGCGCAAGTTCATTGATCTTTGCAAATGTCGCTGCAAACATTGGGAATTCAAATGGAAACAGCAGCGATATTCCGGAGGCTGACACAGATGCACCCAGTAAAATGACGCTCCAGAAAATGATCTTCTGGCCAGCGTTAAATTTTTTGGAAGGCGGATGAACGCCTTTCACGAAAATGCCACCGCCCTTCAGCAACCAGACGAGGTCATGCCGGTTGGGAATATTCTGAAAGACCCACTGGAAGAAGATCAGGATCAGTCCTGCAATAAAGGCCCAGGCCACATTGTTGTGCACCCATTTGCCGGCACTGGCGATTTGCGAATAAAACTCCGCTCCGAACCATTCTATCAACACGATTCTGCCGAAAAGCAACCATAACCCTGTCAGGGCCAGCAAAATGAAAGAAATGGCCAGTAACCAGTGTCCAAACCGTTCAATCCCGGAAAAACGCTGCATCAAGACGCCGGACAAGCCATGTTCAATCTGGATGCGCCCGCGCAGAAGATAGAACAGGGCCAGCAGCACGATCGTGCCACCCAATGCATAAGCGCCATAGGTGGCCAAAGGACCCTGACGCCATTCGAGCCAACGCATGCCGCCATCCTGAATGAGGATGCGGTCTACAGGCTTGCCGGTTGAGACCGTGATATCGCCGGTCCCGAACCTCAATTGTCGATAGATATCCGAGTCAGAGGCAGCCCCTCTGACACCCAGTTGAGAAGAAATAGCATCTGCATTAGCTGCAGCGCCGGTTTGGGAACGACGAAACGCGTCATCAACAGGCTCCCCGCGCTGGCGGCGCAGAACGTCTTCAAGGGTTTGAGCGCCCCCGGTGCTGGACCGTGCGTCCTGAGGATCGGCAGTTTCCGATTGATCTGCTGCTGCATCACCGTCCTGAGCAAATACGGAACTGGCCACAAGCAGAGATCCGATAACCAAAAGGACAGCGAGTGCCAGACTTTGTGAAGTCGCCCTTATCACTTTTGCCAAATCTAATGCGAACATGATGGCTTTGTCCTTCTAAACGGATGCTTGTAAATTTAAAAAAGGTACACCCCAAAGCACAGATAATTATCTCAGTGTTAGGGCAGACGAAAACGGGCCGCATTTAGCGGCCCGTCTCCAATAAGTGCCAAGGTCAATGATCTGCTGATCTGAGACCGGCTGATCGGAAGTCGGGCAAACTGTGTTCAGTTGCCCTTCTGGCCGTATGCTGTACCCCAACCCCAGGCGCCGGAGCCGAAGCCGCGGGCCACAACGCGCTCGCGGTAAATCGCGGATACGTCATCGCCATCACCTGCAAGCAACGCCTTGGTTGAGCACATTTCAGCACAGATCGGCAATTTGCCTTCTGCAATACGGTTACGTCCGTATTTCTGGAACTCGACCGTGGAATGGGTCTCTTCCGGGCCACCTGCGCAGAATGTACATTTGTCCATTTTGCCACGGGAACCGAAATTGCCGGCTTGCGGGAATTGCGGCGCGCCAAACGGACACGCATAGAAGCAATAACCACACCCGATGCACAGATCTTTTGAGTGCAGCACGATGCCATCTTCTGTCTGGTAGAAACAATCAACCGGGCAGACAGCCATACATGGTGCATCAGAACAATGCATACAGGCGACAGAGATCGACCGTTCGCCGGGGCTACCATCATTGATGGTCACCACACGACGGCGGTTGATGCCCCAAGGCACCTCATGCTCATTTTTGCAGGCGGTGACGCAGGCGTTGCATTCAATGCAGCGTTCCGCGTCGCAAAGGAATTTGGCTCGAGCCTGTCCTCCAAGTGCCATAATCTATTCTCCCCTATGCCGACCAGATCTTACAGAGCGTTGCCTTGGTCTCTTGCATTTGAGTGACCGAGTCATAGCCGTAAGTCTGAGCTGTGTTTGTGGATTCGCCGAGCACATAAGGATCAGCGCCTTTTGGGTATTTGCTTCGTTGGTCTTCTCCCTGGAAATGACCGCCAAAGTGGAATGGCATGAACGCAACCCCGGAGCCAACACGCTCCGTAATCATCGCCATGACCTTCACCTTGCCGCCTTCAGGGCCTTCGACCCAGACCTGTTTACCATCCCTGATGCCAAGATCATTGGCATCACGCGGGTTGATTTCAACAAACATGTCCTGCTGCAATTCGGCCAACCATGGGTTGGACCTGCTTTCGTCACCACCGCCTTCATACTCAACCAAACGCCCAGAGGTCAGGATCATCGGATAATCTTTCGAGAAGTCCTGCTTCTGGATCGACGCATAAAGTGTCGGCAGACGATAGAACTTGCGATCCTCATAGGTTGGATAGTCTTCAACCAGATCGCGGCGATTTGTATAGAGCGGCTCACGATGAACCGGCACTGGATCCGGGAAGGTCCAGACTACAGCACGGGCCTTCGCATTCCCGAATGGCGCACATTCGTGCTTGATCGCCACGCGCTGAATCCCGCCAGACAAATCGGTTTTCCAATTTGTCTTGTCTCCGGCAACCGCTTCAATGGCAGCACTCTCTTCTGCTGTGAGATCACCATCCCAGCCGAGTTCTTTGAGCATCGCCATCGTGAATTCGGGATAACCATCCTGAATCTCGGAATCCAGCGAGTAAACGCCTTCTGCCAACAGATTGTCCCCGTCACGCTCAACACCAAAACGTGCCCGGAAAGTCAGGCCGCCTTCGCTGACGCGCTTGGACATATCGTACAGATTTGGCGTTCCTGGATGGCCCATTTCCGCAGTACCCCAGCAAGGCCAAGGCAGTCCGTAATAGTCACCATCAGCCGGACCACCAACCGCTTGCAACGTTGTGCGATGGAAGGTGTGCTGATTGGCCATATGAAGCTTGATACGCTCTGGAGACTGGCCGGTATAACCAACAGTCCACATGCCACGGTTAAACTCGCGCGTGACATCTTCAACAACAGGCTCATCACCTTCCAACTCAATGTTCCGGAAGAAGCGATCAGCCCAACCAAATTTCTTGGCGAATTTCGCGATGATCGTGTGATCCGGCAGGCTTTCGTAAAGCGGATCAACCACCTTGTCGCGCCATTGGATCGACCGGTTTGAAGCAGTGACAGAACCACGTGTTTCAAACTGGGTACAGGCTGGCAGCAGATAGACACCATCCTTGCGGTCAGACAAAACGGCAGAAACTGTCGGATATGGATCGACCACGACCAGCATGTCGAGCTTTTCCATGGCTGTTTTCATTTCAACCATACGGGTCTGAGAGTTGGGCGCATGGCCCCACAGAACCATCGCCCGGACATTTGTGTCCTGATCTATATTGTCGACATCCTCCAGCACACCGTCAATCCAGCGAGAGACCGGTATACCGGTTGATGTCATCAGGTTCTTGTCTTTGCCATCTGCGCCTTTGATGGTCGCAAATTGGCCTTTGATCCAGTCCAGATCTTCGCCCCATACGCGCGCCCAGTGAGCCCAGGAGCCCATGGCAAGGCCATAATAGCCCGGCAGTGTGTGCGATAGAACACCAAGATCCGTTGCACCTTGAACATTGTCATGGCCGCGGAAAATATTAGTGCCGCCACCGGATGTGCCCATATTACCCAGCGCCAATTGCAAAATGCAGTAGGCCCGCGTGTTATTGTTGCCATTGGTGTGTTGAGTTCCACCCATACACCAGATGACGGTTCCAGGACGATTGTTGACAAGTGTTCTGGCAACCCGGCGCATTTGAGACCCGGGAACACCTGTTACCCGCTCAACTTCTTCCGGCGTCCAATTGGCCACTTCTTCCTTGATCTGGTCCATACCCCAGACACGCGTGCGGATGAATTCCTTGTCTTCCCAGCCATTTTCGAAAATGTGCCACAGAAGCCCCCATACCAGACCAATGTCGGAACCTGGACGGAAGCGAACATATTCATCAGCATGCGCTGCTGTGCGCGTGAAGCGCGGGTCGCAGACGATCAAAGGCGCGTTGTTCTGTTCCTTGGCACGCAGAACGTGCAGCAATGAAACGGGATGCGCTTCTGCGGGATTGCCGCCGATAATGAAGATCGCTTTGGAGTTATGAATATCATTGTAGCTATTGGTCATAGCGCCATAGCCCCAGGTGTTTGCAACACCGGCAACTGTGGTCGAGTGACAAATACGCGCCTGATGATCCACATTATTGGTGCCCCAATAACCAGCAAATTTGCGGAACAGATAGGCCTGCTCATTGCTGTGCTTGGCTGAACCCAGCCAATACACGGAATCCGGGCCGCTTTCCTCGCGCATTTTCATCATGCCGTCGCCAATTTCATTGATGGCGTCGTCCCAACTCAAACGGGTCCACTCGCCATTGACGAGCTTCATAGGATATTTCAGGCGGCGTTCGCCATGCGCGTGTTCGCGCACTGCCGCGCCTTTTGCACAATGGGCACCCAGATTGAACGGGCTGTCCCAGCCAGGCTCCTGCCCGACCCACACACCATTATCGACCTCGGCAACCACGGTGCAACCGACCGAACAGTGTGTACAAACTGATTTGATGTTTTTGACATTACCACTGGCCGCGCCTTGGGCTTCCGCCTTGCGCACTGTACCGCCTGTTGCTGTCAACGCTGCCAGTCCGCCAATAGCCAGACCGGATCCACGCAAAAATCCACGCCGATCAACTGAAGTTGATGCTGCACGGGAAAGGACCGACTCGTCACGGGAGCGTCGCGCAATCCCGTTCGTCTTTTTCCTAAGCATAGGTTTTCCTCCAAATAGGCCTTGAGGCCCGGTTTCTTTGTTGGTCTTAAACGAACCAACTGGGTCCAATCATGAAGGGTCTGGGCGTCACGCAACCGTCCCCCGGGTATGATTTTTCCCGACTTTCGTCAGAAGCGTGCCGAATCCAGATATTTCTGCACATGCTCTGTCTTGCGCAAACCTTCACCGGTCATTGGTTCAGCTGCTTCCGCTTCCGTGCCGCCTGTGATCACTGCCACTGCTGCAACTGGCGCACCAGCTCCTGCAAGTTTCAGAAAATCCCGCCGACTTGCGGTTGTTGCTTTTTCGCTCATTTCCTCTCCTTTTCCGGCCGCTTGTGCGGCCTGTCGTTTGAAGGACTTAACCTTCCATCCGGAATCCGTTTTGCTCAATGCTCGTAAAGGCCCGGCCAATCGTACCGATTGGCGCATAGAGTACTGATGTTTCAGCGGATTCCAGATCCTTGAAGAACAACTCTACCCAAGGGGCCAGATGCGCTTCGAAGAATTCTTTTTGTTCAGATATGGTTGCGGGTGCGCCAAAGCGGCCGCGAATGAGGCCAGACATCATTTCACATACGGATGCTATGTTGTCTTCCGGCTCGTAGACATTTTCCTCACGCTCAATGCCAAGGCGCGCCATATCTGCGCGCAGCCTGGCCAGCGGTTTTTCATTCAGAAAGCCTGTCAGGTAATAACTGCCATGGGGCAACAATTCGCCACGACCCAATCCGATGAAGAGCGCATTGAACTCGCTTTGTGCGTCTCTTGGGTCAACAGCATCAGCCAAACGCGCCAACGCGGCTATTCCGCGGCCGATTTCGCTGTCATCGCCTTCAAGCTTGGCAGATTGGGTGAGAAGAATTCCGGAAGGTGGGCAAGCCAGAAAAGCACTCAGAAAGTCGTACATGTCCGCCCGAAGCAAATCCTCAGGACTGACACTATCCAACTTGGCTGCATGATCTGTTGCCATACCCCTCCCCGAGCACGTCGAACTTTACATTCAAATCCGAGAATAACACCGGTCTGGTTTTCTGTCCAACAAATGTGTTGCGACAAAATGATGCGACATTTCAGACATGTGACGCCTCAGATAATTGCAGTCTGGAATCTTGTTACACAATTGGCCAACCTTACTCGGGATGTCATCCATCAAAGTTGAACCGCATGCGATTCAACGGTCTGACCGGGGTCAGCACTTCCTCGGCATCCAACTCCACAAGCTCCAATTCCGGGTTTGGAGTGTCTAATGGAGGCTCTTCATGCGGTGGCTCCACTAAACTGGTTTCAAGGCTTTGGTCTTCGTCTTCTGACCCGATATCGTCATCAGCCTCCGTTTCCGGATGGGTTTCAGCCTCAGCCACAACGCTCTCGGTTTCTCCCGATTCGTCGTTGTCGGCCAATTCCTCAATCTTGCGAACGATCCCTTTGCCAACTTGGTAAGCTGTCTTCATGCCGGGCATCACTGTGGCCGCATCGGTGAAATCATCTCCGTAATCCACCAGCATATCCACATTCGCCAGCACCGGGTTACTGAGCCAAAGCTTTCTGAGAGCGAGATTTCTGATTCGCGCGGGAATTGCGGATTTCATGAAGACGGTGAAATCATCGCCCTGCTTGAGACTGTCAGGATCTGGCAGATCAAAATGGTCCAACAATTGCTCGTCGCTGAGCAAATCCAATTCTTCCGCAGTAAGCTGTGTTGACGCATCATCCGCTAAATCTTGCGGATCTTCAGTCTGCAGCTGTTCCTGGTTGGCTGAGGACTTCCGCTTTGCCTCCACCTTTCTCTGCGACCATCTGGACAGGAAATCCCGCTGGCCGGACACAGTATCAGCTGAATATTTGTCATCAGCACTCAATGCAGCGTTTCCTTAGGTTTACCCGGACCGGATTGCGTCGGCTTGGTCTGCGATGGTGTGCGATACACATCTGCGGTCTGGCGAATTCTGGGATCACCAATGCCGTCCTCTTTCAAATCTTCAAAGTATCGGCGGCGTTTGCGCTTTTTGAATTCTTCTTCCTCAAAATGAACATCGGTGAACGACCGGACCCAGGCAACCAGCCCCTCAGGCATCGGTACAGGTTCGACAATTTCCTCGCCGCTATCCTGATAATCCTGGGCCTCATAGGCCGACGCTGTGGCGGTATGAACTGCATAATCATGTGGTGATTGCGGATCATCATCATGGCGCAGAACAACAAATACAGTAGGCGGTTCCATGCTGAGCGATACCATGTAAGCCTCGGCATCAGCCCGATGCAGATCAAGTGAGACGGTTGCTGCATGGAATTCCACCACATCACCATCTCGTCTTAGTTCTGTCCAATCAGCCGGACCTGCTCCTGGCAAAACGGCGACGACGCGCCAGACATGTTTGGCCCACCGGGTAACACCAGGTTGTCGGCGGATCACGATGCCCAGCGGCATTGTAATCTTGCTTGTCTCCATGAACCCCTCCCAAAAGGACACTTGTCGATGTCGTCGACATCACTATAGGCTGGCAGAAATATAAATTTGCAAAAAAATCCGAGTCTGGAGATTGCATCGCCGCAATATGGCATGCAATCCGAAATTTGGATGTGGTGGGGGTTTATCAATGCCGGATACAAAACGACTGCTGGTCTGCGATTGTGCTGGGTCCATGGCGCTTAATCCGGAAATTCTGGGGAAAGCGGCGGGCGTTGAAGGTGTAACAGCGTGCAGTTTTTTGTGCACCGACCAGGTTCAGGTGGCCACTGATGCCCTGTCAGAGGGTGGCGATGTAACGATTGCCTGCCGCCAAGAGGCTGATTTCTTTGAAGACCTTGCTGAGGAACTTGGTGCAAGCGAGCGTTTGCAGACGGTTGATATTCGCGACCGTGCAGGCTGGACAGACGACGAAAGTGCTGTTCCAAAACAGGCGGCGCTGCTTGCAGAAATAGCACTCCCGCGCCCGCAAACGCCATCCAGGGATGTGACCTCTGGAGGGGTTTGTTTGATTCTCGGCGCTGATGAGACAGCTCTGACTGCGGCTAAACGTCTCTCTGATGTGTTGGCCGTTACCTGCCTTATGACAGAAGCACCGGACTTTGTGCGTCCAGTAAACAGCTATGATCTTGCGATCGGAAACATCTCAAAGGCCAGTGGAACAATTGGCAAATTTGAGGTTACTGTTGATCAGTACGCTCCCCTGCAGCGCACCGGGCGCGGCCATCCGGGGTTTCTCGCGGCTAAAGACGGTGCCCGTTCACAGTGCGATATTATACTGGATATCAGAGGCCAAACACCGCTGTTTCTTGCGCCGGGAAAACGCGATGGCTATTTCCATGCTGACCCAAAAGACAAGCTGGGTGTTGAACGCGCTATTTTCGACGCGTCGCAAATGGTGGGTACGTTTGAAAAGCCTCTTTACATTCGTTTCGACCCGTCGATCTGCGCCCATTCGCGGGCACAGCAAACCGGCTGTAGCAAGTGTCTGAATATCTGCCCTACCGGAGCCATTACGCCTGCAGGAGATGTTGTCTCCATAGACGAAAATATCTGTGCTGGCTGCGGCGCCTGTGCAGCTGTCTGCCCTTCTGGCGCTGCCAGCTATGATGATCCTTCGGTTGATTACCTGTTCCGCCGTTTGCGTGTCCTTTCACAAACGTTTCGGGACTCTGGTGGGGTATCGCCCCGCGTTCTGTTCCATGACGAGGAACATGGTGGGGAAATGATCCGCCTCTCTGCGCGTTTTGGGCGTGGTTTACCGGCGGATGTTATTCCTGTTGATGTCTCCAATGTCGAGGGCGTGGGACATGCGGAGTTAATTGCGGCTATGGGCGTCGGTTTCACCGAAGCATTGGTATTGATCGGGCCTAAAACGGATCTGACTGCGCCGGAAACAGAAATTGAAATCGCGCGCGCAATTCTTGAAGGTGGTGGCCACAATCCGGAGTTGGTGCGCTTGCTGCGCCCTGAGGCACCGGACGATCTGGAAGCCATTTTATATGATCGTCCGATTGAGCCAATCAAGGTGGAACCTATCCTGCCTCTTGGCAGCCGCCGTGATGTGACCCGGCTTGCTTCCACGACTTTGTCGCCGGAAATCGAAGCGCCTATCGAATTGCCACAAGGCGCGCCCTATGGTGCCATCATAATTGACAAAGAACTTTGTACGCTTTGCCTGTCCTGTATTTCTCTGTGTCCAGTGGGTGCTCTGACAGACCATGCTGATCGTCCGGCGGTGAATTTTCAGGAAAGCGCCTGCCTCCAATGTGGCATCTGCAAAAGCACGTGTCCGGAGAACGCGATTTCTCTGGTGCCCCAACTGAACCTTTCCAAGCAAGCAATCATTCCGCAAATGCTGCATGAGGAAGAGCCGTTCGAGTGTATCGAATGCAGCAAGCCCTTTGGCGTTAAAAGCACAATCAACAAAGTGGTTGAGAAGCTTGAGGGCAAACACTGGATGTACACAAATTCCGACAATTCCAAACTCATTCAGATGTGCGATGACTGCCGCGTGAGAGCGCAATATCACGGTGAAAACTCACCTTTCCAGGCTGGCGAGCGGCCTAAAATCCGCACAACGGACGACTATCTGACGGGTAAACTGGACGATACGGAATAGGGAGTTACCATCTTGGCAGATGTGTTGCGCTATCTCTCGCACCCACAAGTGAGCGTGGACCCGGCAGTCGCAGTGCCGGACTGGGGCCTTTCGGACATTGGCCGATCGCGAACCGAAAGCATCAGCCATTCACTTTCACTGCGGAGCACCACGTCGATTATCAGCAGTTCAGAACGAAAGGCCATCGAAACCGCAGACATGCTGGCAAGGCCATTAAAACTACGAGTCCAGGAGCGGCCAGCCACGCATGAAAATGACCGCAGTGCGACGGGTTTTTTGTCTCCCGACGTTTTTGAAGAAACCGCAAACCAATTCTTTGGACGCCCTCTTGAGAGTATTGATGGTTGGGAACGCGCCATTGATGCCCAAAGCCGGATTGTGGCTGAGGTGAATTCTGCCATCCAAGACCATGTTGCGGGCGATCTGTTGATTGTGGGACATGGCGGCGTTGGAACCTTGCTTTACTGCCATTTTGCAGACGTGCCGATCTCGCGCGCATTCGATCAACCTGCTGGCGGCGGCAACTTTTTTACAATCGATCTGGCAACCCGGCACCCGCTTCACCACTGGCTGCCAATGGAAGAGCTTTAAGCCCGACCAGCTGCCGAACCTCATGGTAAGGTTAGATTGGTTAAGCCTCAGGGGCAGTTGGCAAATGTGCCTGAACGGCGCGCGCAATAATGCGCTCCTCATCTGTGGGAATAACCATCAGGCGTGTTGCACCATTTCCTATATCCCGGGCATTTTCTTGGTTTTTAGCCTGATCTACAGCAAGGCCCAAATAGTCCAGACCATCGACAATCCGCTCCCGGATTACCGTTGCGTTTTCTCCAATGCCACCACAAAAAACCAACGCATCCAGGCCGCTGAGCACTGCGGTCATTGCGCCGATTTCACGGCGTGCACGAAACACATAATAGTCAATTGCTTCAGCGGCTTGTGGATTTTTTGAAGCCAGCAGACTGCGCATGTCACTGGATTCCCCAGACAGGCCCAATAGCCCGCTGCGCTTGTATAAAAGGTTGTTCACTTCCTCTGGGCTCATGCCATTTTGCTGCATCATGTAAAGCACAACACCAGGGTCAAGCTGACCGCAGCGCGTGCCCATCGGCAATCCGTCCAGCGCGGTGAACCCCATCGTCGAGCCAATGCTTTTGCCAGCTTTTATGGCACACATGGACGCGCCATTTCCCAAATGCGCAACAATAACGCGGCCCTGATGCAGATCCGGGTAGTCCCTTTTAAGAACGCCGGTGATGTAATTGTAACTCAACCCATGAAACCCGTAACGGCGAACCCCCTGGTCATAAAAAGAACGAGGCAATGCGAAGGTGTCGTTGACCCAGGGATGACTGCGATGGAAAGACGTATCGAAACATCCGATCTGCACGGCGTCGGGAAACGCGTCGCGCGCAATTTCCACACCAGCCAGATTGTGTGGTTGATGAAGTGGGGCCAACGGGCAGAGTTTTTGCAATGCCTCAATGGTCGAAGGTGTTAACAGTGCTGGCTCTGTAAATTTGAGCCCCCCATGGACAATGCGGTGGCCAATTCCGGCAATGTCCAAACCTTCCCGATGTGTTTCCAAGGCCTTTAAAACGACGGACAAGGCATCTGAATGGGTTGCAGCTGCAACGGATTGGTCATATGTGGCGGCATCGCTTTGGACACTCAATCGGGCCGCCTGTCCAATCCTGTCGACCTGCCCGTCTACCAACATCACCGGTTCCAAGGACGCTCGATACAGACCGAATTTCAGCGACGATGAGCCGGTATTCAGAATGAGGATGCCGGTCATTGCCCTGCAGCCTTGCCGTAAAAGACGGCCATCATTCGAATGGTCATTCTGGAGCGACTGCCATCTGCTTTGCGGCACGGTTTGCCGACAATGACATGGGCAAATTCAATGATGTCTTTGAACAAATTCCGTGTCCCTACAGGTTCATGACTTGTCAATTTCTGCCAGTTCGGCATGACAGTAATATTACTTAATCTGATTCCGGGGCGAACACGAACAGTCTAAAACCCGTTGATGAATATGAATTATCATAAACCGTTTTACCCAAATGAATGTGACCAACGTCAAAAGCACTTATCGAGCCTCAACGGTGCCCCCCAAATCTTTCGTGGGCATTTTTGCAACGAATGAGGCGATCGCCTCGACATCCTCGATTGTCATGACGAGAGGCGCGATGGGCGACGGGCGTGCGGGATCAAACGGTTCGGTGATGCCTTCAATCTGGGTAAAAGCAGGATGCGGATTGATGGTCCAGAATGCGGCAAAGCTTTCGGGCCAATCCGGGAGCGTTTTCAGCGCGCCAAAAGACGGCGTCGAGCCAATGCCACCAAAGGGATTGCGGCTGTCGACAACATGGCATCGACCACAATGCAGCAATGCCAGCTTTGAGCCGAGATCGGCATCACCTTCAATTTCAATTTTCACTTCTTCGACAATTTTTTTGGCACCCGGCGTGAATAATTGACTGCCGTCTGGTTTGAAACTTTCAATCGCCGCGCGCCCCGGACCGCTTTGCAGCCAGTCCAGCAATTTGGCAATTTTTTCCTGTTGGGCCGGGTCGGGAGAGATTGATGACAGATAATACGGCACACCATCCGCTGAACTCATGACCGCAACACCATCTGCAGCTTCTGGCAGCAAGCTTGCTGCGCCATCTTCCCCTTCCACAATCGCCTCAACCCGAATACGGGTCTTGAAGCGAAACCTTGGAAACAAATATTGTGTAAGTCCGCTTTCGATAAGGTGTTCCGGGACAATCAGTCGCAGATCAGCTTCCTGCGCAACCGCAATGGGCAGCTTTAGCCCCAAAACGGCAATCGCGGATATCAAAAGACTTCCTATCAGATGTTTGACAGGCATTTCCCTCTCCCTGGATATTCGCTACACCTTAATCGCAGAGAAATATGCTGTGCAAGAAAACAAGTGACGCAGCCATTTGAGGTGCAAACCAATTGCACCCATAAAAACAGGGAGACCAACATGGACAATGAAGCCTTCAATATGTCCCTTCGCAAATTTCTGAAGAAGGTCGGCGTGACCTCTCAGCAGGAAATAGAGGAAGCAGTACGTGCCGCCAGAGATGCTGGTTCACTTGGGGATGGACCATTGAAAGCGCGCATGGTTCTGACGCTTGATGGCGTCGAGCTTGAGCATGTGGTCGAAGGTGACATCGCCCTGATGGATACTCAATGAGCGAACCAACGCTTGAGGCAGTCCGGGCCGCCCTTTCCAAAATTATTGACCCGGCGCAGGGAAAAGACATCATCTCCACAGGCCAGGTTCAGGGATTGGGTGTTAACGGCGAACGCGTCAGCTTCATTCTGGAAGTTGATCCCAACCGTGGGTCTGCCATGGAACCCTTGCGCAAAGCGGCCGAGGAAGCTGTAAAATCCGTTCCAGGTATTGTTGCAGTGAATGTGGTAATGACCGCACATTCTGGCGAAGGCCAGGCAAAACCTGCAGCTGCGCCAAAAAGCGCACCTCCCGGGTTTCCGATCAAAGCACCCAAGCCATTGGAAGGCGCGTCAAAGCGCGTGCCCGGCGTTGACCGGATAATCGCTATTGCGTCTGGCAAGGGCGGTGTCGGGAAATCAACCGTGTCGTCCAATCTGGCTGTGGCTCTGGCCGCACAGGGAAAGCGGGTCGGCCTGCTGGATGCGGATGTTTACGGGCCCAGCCAACCACGCATGCTGGGCGTTTCAGGACGTCCGTCCAGCCCTGATGGTCATATCATCCTGCCGCTGCGCAACCACGGCGTTACGCTGATGTCGATTGGCCTCATGACGGGTGAAGATGAAGCTGTTGTCTGGCGCGGTCCAATGCTGATGGGTGCCTTGCAACAGATGCTGACACAGGTGCAATGGGGCCGTCTTGACGTGCTTCTGGTCGATTTGCCACCCGGTACCGGCGATGTGCAGATGACCCTGTGCCAAAAGGCTGAGGTCGATGGCGTTGTTATTGTGTCAACGCCCCAGGACATTGCATTGATTGACGCTCGCAAGGGCATCGATATGTTTCAGAAAATGAACACACCCATTTTGGGCATTATCGAAAACATGTCGTCTTTCGTCTGCTCGACCTGCCAGACAGTGCATCATCCTTTCGGTCATGGCGGCGCAAAAGCAGAAGCCGAAAAGCTGGGTGTTCCCTTTCTGGGCGAGATTCCTTTGGATCTCGATATCCGCATTGCAAGCGATGGCGGCGCGCCTATTGTGGCAGCCAAGCCGGACAGTCCGCAGACAAAGGCCTTTTGGGATGTCGCTGAGAATTTGATGAAATCGGATGCAATGAAATGATCCTTGGCCAACCTGACCCGGAGGTGCCGCAGTTCCCGCCCATGTTCCGTGGTGAACCGCTTCGCGCAAATCTTGACCCATTTTCCAAGGCGATTTCTTCCGCCATGCGCGGTATTGATCCAGGATTGATCGTTTGGTCAGAAGACAAAAACACGGCAAAAGCAGCTTTGGTGCTTGCGCCTGAAGAGCCTTTGGAGACTGCCATTGGAGCGATGTTTGCGGCCTTTTTGGGCTTGAGCGACAGTCTTGGTGCCCTCGCGCCACCTGAAGTTGCCGTTCATTTTCAATGGCCTAATCGGATCAAGGTCAATGGTGGACTATGCGGCCGCATAAAAATTGCCGCGGATACCACCATCCCCCAACAGGAACCCAATTGGATCGTCATCGGCATTGAGTTGCCACTTTTGCCCGATCACGAATATGAGCCTGGCGATAGCCCTATTCAAACCACTTTGGTTGAGGAAGGTTGTGGCGAAATCACCCGCACTCAGTTGATTGAAGGCTGGTCACGACACACGCTGGTCTGGATAAACCGCTATGTGGATGATGGATTTGCGCCATTGCATGCAGCTTGGCGCAGCAAGTGCGATTCACTCGGCGAGCCGATCGAAATACCGCGTAAGGGCGTTTTCATGGGCCTTGATGAGCTGGGCGGCATGCTTTTGAAAGATGATGACGGGACGCATATCATTCCCCTCACCCAACAATTGGAGGCGACCGCGTGAAACTGGCCCGAACAATTCGTTTCGACGATTCAGACCTGAATGTCTTTGAAAACACGGCAGAGCTGGATGAGTGGGCGCTTTCTGGTGCGTTCGAGTTTTCCAATTGGACCGAAGCGGATTTGACTGGCAAAGGACGTCAGGCATTCGCAAATGGCTGGATGGGTCTTGAGAGCTTTGGACGGTCAACTTTTGTGGCCGTCACGGCCATCAGCGAGCGCGAGTATGACGATCTGATCGACAGGCTCTCGGTGCATTTCGTTCAGCGCTATGGCGCGCCCAGTCTTGAAGCTGCCCGTGGTCCCGCAGTTGAAGAAATCGAACATATGCGCCAGATGTGCGAAGATCATGAAGACAACACCTTGCTGATCGTCGAACGTGAACTTGTCGAAAGCGGCGTTAAAGAGAGTTTTCGTGTTCTAAAACCGCAAGACGCGGATTTGGCGCAGTTTGCGGTCCATGGAGACATGGAATAGGCAACGCTATCACGTTGCGATAGCCTGACAATCTGATTCAGACTGTCAGGCTTAGCTTTTGATATCGTTGCTAAATCACAGACCCAGCATGGATTTGATTTGCGCTTCATCGGTTTCGCCGCCGGCAAAATCGTCAAACGCTTTTTCTGTCACCTCAATGATGTGGTCTGAGATAAATGGAGCTCCTTCAGCGGCTCCCTGCTCAGGATGCTTCAGACAGCACTCCCATTCCAGAACCGCCCAGCTGTCGTAATTATATTTGGACAGTTTTGAGAAGATGCCGGCAAAATCAACCTGCCCATCGCCCAGAGAGCGGAAGCGCCCTGCCCGATTTTCCCATGACTGGTAGCCCGAATAAACGCCCTGACGGCCATCGGGATTGAACTCTGCATCCTTGACGTGAAAGGCAGAAATTCTCTCATGATAAATGTCGATAAAGGCCAGGTAATCGAGTTGCTGGAGCACGAAATGCGATGGATCATAATTGATCATGCAGCGCTTATGGCCCTTTAGCTGCTCCAGAAACATTTCAAATGTGACGCCGTCAAACACATCCTCGCCCGGATGAATTTCGTAGGCAACATCGACACCTTGATCCTCATAAGCGTCCAAAATCGGTTTCCAGCGCCGAGCAAGTTCAGCAAAAGCTTCTTCGATCAGGCCCGCCGGACGCTGTGGCCATGGGTAAATGTATGGGAAGGCCAATGCGCCGGGGAAGGAAACGGATACATCAAGACCCAGATTACGAGACGCCACAGCAGCCTTCATCATCTGATCCACCGCCCATTCCTGACGGGCTTTTGGATTGCCGTGAACTGACGCGGGCGCAAATGCATCAAACTGACTGTCATAGGCGGGATGAACGGCAACAAGCTGGCCCTGAAGATGCGTGGAGAGCTCCGTAATCTCGACACCGGAATCTGCACAGATTCCTTTCACTTCATCACAGTAAGTCTTTGACTCTGCTGCTTTTTCCAGATCAAACAAAGAACCTACAAAGGTTGGTATCTGAACCCCTTTATAGCCATGATCTGCCGCCCATTTTGTGATGTTCGGCAAGGTGTCAAAAGGTGCTGCATCCCCTGCAAATTGTGCCAGAAAAATTGCCGGCCCTTTTATTGTCTTCGCCATAGTCTACTCCCTGATTTGTGTCTTGAGAATTTCGGCTTAACCGCCAGCATCCCGCTGAGCGATCCAGTCATGATCTGGATGATTTTTGAAACGCCACTTCCGCAACGGCCCAGCCATAACATTCAGATAATACATCTCATAGCCGTAAGGGCTGCCGCAGGGGTGATGGCCCTTCGGCACAAGAACCACATCACCATCATGAACAGCCATGGTTTCATCCAGCGTCCCGTCTTCTGTGAACACACGCTGGATGCCATAACCCTGCCGAGGGTTCAGCCGGTGATAATAGGTTTCTTCCAGATAAGTCATGTCAGGAAAATTGTCCTCATCATGCCGATGTGGCGGATATGAGGACCAGTTACCTTGGGGTGTAAACACTTCGGTGACCAACAGGCTGTCTGCCACGTCCCGGTCTTCCATAGCGATGGGGTGAATGAAGCGTGTGTTAGCACCCTTGCCGCGTTCTTCAAATCCAATCCCATCCAGCCGTTGCGCGGGATAGTTTCCTTTTCCGGGCGCGCTGCAGACCGCCAGTTCGCATCGCGTGGTGGCAGTTGCGCTCCAATCCTCAGCATTTGGAATATAGACGCAATGTGGTTTGGAGCGTTCAAAAACGCTCATCCGCTCACCCATTTCGCCAAAGTCCTGCCCGGCTCCGGCTATCTTGGCCTTACCCTCTACCAGAACGAGGATGACTTCTTTATCACCGGTGTGTTCAGAAATGCTGTCGCCTGGCTCGAGTTTATAAAGCCCAAAACCGACATACCCCCAGCCCGCGCTTTCAGGCGAGATATCATGCACCTTGCCCATTGTGCCGTTGGGTTTTATCTGCAGTTCAGCCATTCAGTTACTTCCTCCACTTCCTGCTATCATCCATACAACGCCTTTCAGATCGCGTCGATGCGTGGCGATTGATGGTTATAAAAGCTAACTTACCTGTCAATTTGCTGATTTGCGGCGCGCGTCATCCCATAATTGGCAAAGACGGCTGTAGCGATCTGCCATTTCTGCCACAGCCTCTTCATCTGATAGTGCCGACTTGAACCATTGTCGGGCGACCTGTCCAAAAATAGTGCGACCAACCGCAAAGCCTTTCACCAAGGGATAGGATGCTGCGATGGAAAAACTCTCGGACAATTCGGATTCAGGCGCATCCAATCCGAGAACGACAATGCCTCGGATGTGTGGGTCATGCTCACTAATTGCAGCGCATGTAGCGGTCCAGGCCGCTGTGCTGCGCATCGGTTCCAGTTTCCACCAATCGGGATAAACGCCAAGCTGATAGAAACGCCGTATGATCTGCGCCGTCGTTTCGTCAGACACAGGCCCAACCTTTGAAGGGATAACTTCCAGCAGAAACTCGAGATTGTTATTTCGAGCGGCCTCGGACAGACGCAGGATGGTCGCCTCTTGGTCCGCTTTCATCACCGCATCATCATCGGGATGATAAAAACTCAGAACCTTGACCACCTGCTCCCGCGGCCATTCGACCAAAGCAGAGCCAAAATCCAATCCCATTTCAGCTTCAAGCTGGAGCGGGCGTGATCCCGGCAATTCCACAGGCCGGCCAAGCCACAAGCCAGATCCGGTTGCTGCATAAAGCGCATCCCGGCCAAGACGGTTGTCGCAGAGGACGCCGTAGCCGTGGCGTCCTTGGGAAACCTTGTGCGCTGCCCTCAGGCAGAGTTCTTTGAATGGACCTATCCTGGCTTCATCGGCCCCCGCCTCTTTTGCAATGTCTTCCAATTGTGATCTGTGATCGAACGCAAAAACGCGCAGTTCCGGCCAGTCTCCCACACGATTGGTGGACCAGTGAATTTGCTCCAACGCCTCGTCATGGCGCAAAGCCGGGTTTTTCACACCTCTGGCGAAGAAAAACTGCAGTTCGTCCCAACTGGGATAAGCCGGAGCGCAGCCGTGACGGGACACAGCGAAAGCGCCACAAGCATTGGCGTATTTCAACGTGGTCGACCAGTCTTCGCCAGTGAGCCAACCCTTCAGCAGGCCAGACATGAAGCCATCCCCCGCGCCCAGAACGTTGAAAACCTCTATCGGAAAACCGGGACCGGACAGGCCGTCATCAAGACTGTCAGCAATTTCACCATCAAACGCAACGGCACCCATAGGGCCGCGCTTGCAGATCAACGTCGCGTCGCTGTTCTGACGAACGGCCCTTAACGCAGCCAGAGTGTCCGTGGTGCCACCAGCGATGTGAAATTCTTCTTCAGTGCCCACAATCACATCAAACAGGTGCAAGGTGGACATCAGCTTCTGCGTCACCTTATCGGAGGCAACAAAGCGACTTTCGCCATCCCCATGGCCGGCAACGCCCCAAAGGTTGGGGCGATAATCAATATCCAATGCCGTTTTCAGACCCTTTTCACGTGCGATGCGGAGGGCCTTCAAAACAGCGGCTTCGGTAGACGCATTGGAAAGGTGAGTTCCCGTCACTGTGACGCAGCGTGCCTGCCCGATAAAGTCAGGATCAATATCATCTTCGCAAAGAGCCATATCTGCGCAATTTTCGCGATAGAAGATCAGCGGAAACTGCTCCTGATCGCGAATGCCCAGCAGCACGAGGGCCGTCAGACGCTCCGGGTCGGTGACAATGCCACTGGTCTCAACACCCTCACTGATCAGTGTTTCGCGAATAAAGCGGCCCATATGCTCGTTGCCAACGCGGGTGATCAATGCCGATTTGAGACCCAGCCTTGCTGTACCGACGGCCATATTGGTGGGCGAGCCACCAACATATTTGTTGAAGGATCGCATATCCTCCAGACGTCCGCCGACTTGCGCCCCGTATAAATCCACCGAAGAGCGTCCAATTGTGATGACGTCCAGCATATCCCACCTCCCACTTGTTTGCACAAAGTGCTAAAGCAATAAGCCATTGAAGCCCAATATCGCTTTTGAGATGAATCCCTCAAAAGAGGTTTAGTCCGCTCTAATGTGCGTTACGCATATTCTGGCAATGCAGGACAGTGACAGCAAGCACGACAACAGCAAACCCCTGATGCAAAACGCCGGCCCAAAGCGGCACGACCAAGAGCAGCGTCGTAATTCCAATCAGGGCCTGTAGAACCAGCACAAGCAGCACTATTGCTGCAGTCGCGGTGGCCATACCTTTGTCGCGGCGCGCGATCTGAACCACATGAAACACCGCCAAAGCCAATATCACATATGCAAGCATCCGATGATTGAACTGCACGGTGGTGATATTCTCAAACAGATTTATCAACCCGCCCGGCGCATCGCTCAGAAGGCCTGCAGGAATGAAATCACCATCCATCAAGGGCCAGGTGTTGTAAGTGAGACCTGCGTCAAGGCCGGCAACAAGGCCGCCGGCAAAGAGTTGCAGAAACAGCAGCGCCATCAAAAGCCGCGATGTGGCGAAAGAGCCCCTGGAAACGCTTTGATAGCGCTCACTCGCCTCTGGACTTCTGAGACTACGGGCAACCCATAAGGTTGCTGCAAATATGAAGAAGGCCAGTGTCAAATGGGTGGCCAGACGGTATTGGCTGACATCCACCCGCACAGAAAGACCGGAATAGACCATCCACCAACCGACAAAGCCCTGTAGACCGCCCAGAACGAAGAGGGCCAGCAGTTTTGGGTAAAGCGGTTTGGGAATTGCTCGTCGCGCTGCAAACCAGATGAAGGGGACCAAGTATACAACGCCGATGAAACGCCCGAAGAAACGATGCCCCCACTCCCACCAGTAAATGAACTGAAACTCGGCCAGAGACATGCCTTTATTCTGCAACTGATACTCAGGAATTTGGCGATATTTCTCGAATTCTTGAAGCCAATGTGCCTCGCTCAGTGGCGGGATTGCGCCAAGCAATGGTTTCCACTCTGTGATCGACAATCCGGAATCGGTTAGCCGGGTCACACCGCCAATGATCACCATGATGAAAACCAGAAAACATATCAGATAAAGCCATAGCCTGATGGCCCTCAGATCATGTGTCTCCGACCGCTCGAAAGGTGCGTTCAACGCAGATGACGTCATTTGCAATCGCCTGTTGTGGATATGAAGGGTAAGTATCGCGCGACATGGGCCATGACAAGGGCGAGCAACCCCTGAAATTCGTTTCCCAGGGGTGGCGGATTGACGCCCGGCGCGCTAGTTAACTGCAAAGATGACCTCTTTACCCACGGATCAAAGCCTTTGCCAAAGCGTCTGCGAAAACTACTCGGAACCCTTGTGTTGGTCACTTATGTGATTGTGTACTGCTTGCTGGTGATGAAGCTAGCGTCGGCAACTCTGCCAAATATCGGCGGCTGGGGGCATCTTGGATTTTATGTGTTCTTCGGTCTGATCTGGGTCGTTCCCGCAGCCGTGATTGTGTGGTGGATGCAGCGCCCAGGAGCTCAGGCTGGCTAGAGCCATTCTAGGCTTTTGCGAAAAACGGTGCGCCGCTGAAAAGGGCACGCAAGGCGCGAAAGTCCTGCAGATGTCCGTTGACTGACAATCTTGGCAGAGCGAACAGATTGTCTCGCCCCCCGCCTTTCAGCATACCGCCTCGCGTGGTGACGGCCGTTGAAAATCCCAGTGACCGCATTTGACGGAATGTATCTGCATCAGCGGCGGCTCTGGTTCCATAAGGATATGCGAAATGATCCGGATAGGCACCCAACTCCTCTTCAAGGCGTTCTGCGCCCGACAGAATTTCTGCAGAGACCTGCCGCGAAGACAACCGCGCCAACATGGGATGGCTGACCGTATGAGCACCGATTGTAGCCAGCGGACAGTCAGCCAGTTCATCTAACTGATCCCAGTTCATGAAGTTTTCGTCCATAAATGCGTCAGTCGACAATTTGTGATCGGCGGCCAGGTCATGAATTTTCTGTTGTTTATCTTGTTCAGGACCCAACCGAAACTGCGTTGAAAGACGCATGAAGGCCTCATTCTTCTGTTGCAGGGATCCGACAATTTCCGCTTCGCTTCCGTCGATGGAGCGGGCATCTACAACTGCATGCCTTGCAATGATTTCTTCCAGCACCAGCCACCAGGGCAGCGCGGAGCGGTCAAGAAAGCCGGACGTTGCAAAGACAGTGAACGGACATCTGTTGTTTTCAAACACGTCCGCTGCATATGTCAGATTATCGAGGGATGCGTCATCCAATGTCACGGCCACAAAGCGCGAAGACTTAGGTTCAGCAAGCCGCTCCGGCACCTTGTCCATGGAAATGAAATCCACCCCCAAGCCGCGCAAGCCATAGAGCGCTTCGTCTAAAAACTCTGGCGTAATTTCAAGGTGTTCATTTGGTTGAAATGCTCTGGGGCCCCGCGGACGGACCCGATGCAACATCAAGATTGCTCCACGACCGCCGGTCAGTGGCTCAATCAGGCGCGCCAGGCCTGACGCGGCAAAAGCCCCCAAGGCAAACTTGATAAGCCGTTTTTTTAGCATGACCTTAATCAGGCTGCCATTTTGCTTGCGGCAGGTTGTCTGTCCTCGAACCTTCGTTGTGGTTTATTCTGACTGTTGAAAACATCAGGTTTGCCTTGCGGAACACCCAGTGCCCGGCCGGACAGCAATTCCCGCAGAACAATAATCCCAAGGCACAGCAGCAGAGATACGATTGCAGCGGCAGCAACCAGTAGAAGGAGTCGTGGGCCAATTGGCTCCAAAGGTGGAGACGCTGTCTCAATCATACGTGCTTCAGCTGGCTGACCGCCGGATCCTTCCCGCGTCAACAATGTGCGGTATTGGGTCAACAAAGTTTCCAGCAATTCCCGCTCTGCACGCGCCTCACGTTCCAGTGCCCGCAATTCAACTTCACTTTGCTGAGCGCTTCCGGTTTCCAGCTTCTGTACCGTCATCAACTGGCCAAGTTCTGTTACTTCTTGCCGCGCCCTGTCCGCCTCCTGCTGCAAGCCGGTCAATACAGACCGTGCTTCGCGGGAAATTTGGCGGTCCAGATCAGACCGTTGATCGATCAGAGCGCGCAAGCGTGGATGGCGGGGCAGAAGATTAGCCGACTGGTCCGCTATTTGCGCTTCAAGTGTTGCCCGAGACTGCCGCAATGTTTGAATAAAAGGCTGATTGGCGATTGTGGGCGAGGTCAACAAGCTTTCCACATTGCCATTGGCTTGCTCCACAACCCGCTCAAGCCCTTTCAGGGCGCTCAGCGACTGACTTTCGCGAGCGCGGGCATCAACAAGGTTTTGGGACAGAGCTGCCAATTGCTGTTGCGGCAAGGTTGTATCTGTTGCTGTTGCAAACAGCCCTGCTCGACTGCGGAATTGCTCGGCGCTCGTTTCAGCTGCCACCACCTTGTTTCGCAAACTGGAAATCTCGTTTTCCAACCAAAGCCGTGCGTCACTTGTGGCAACTTGTTTAGAAGCACGTTCGTTGCGAAGAAATTCTTCAATCATGCCATTTGCAACTGCGGCAGCAAGGATAGGATCCTTGCTCTCAAATTCTATAAATATCACGCGCGAAGCTTCAATCGGATAAACCGTAAGGCGTTCGTTGAACTCATCCAGAACCACATCATCAATGCGCTGTGGCCGAGAACGAGCTACATCCAGAAAAGACAGCCAACCACCTTCATCGTCGGGATCTGGCAAAAACTCGGGAACATCTAGCAAGCCCATACGATTAATGACTGCGCGCGCAAGATCGCTAGACCGAATCAATTGAACTTTGGAATTGATCGCCTCAGCGCTCAATCGCAGGGAGGCATCGGGGCCTCCACTGTCAGGAACGGCTTGAATGCCTGAGATTTCCGGAATTTCGATCAGTACAGAGGCAGTGGCACGGTAGACCGGATCCTGATTGGACACATAGTAAAACGTGCCGGCTGCAACCAACAAAGCAAACGGAACAGCCCAAAGGCATGCCCATAAAATGGCACGCAAGAGAACGTAGATATCCAAAACCGGTTCATCTGCAACCGTCCGATTTAATTTCTGACCCATGACAACACTACTGAACACACTATGAACGGAAGACACATTATCGCAGATGGAAGTAACAGCTAGGTTAATAGCGATTTTTTTTCCGAAGCCGGCATCCTTCAGATTTAGTTAACCGTCTTCTGCAATAGTCGATTAATAGTTTTCACAGCATTATTATGAATGAAGAGACATGCGCAGCATTGGATTTTCTAAGGCATTGAGTATTGCGTTGCTGGTGTTTGCGGTAGCAGGTTGCGCCCGCGAGTTACCCAGAAATGAACCAATTTTGGCAACACCAACTCTGAATGCATATCAGTTAGACACCGGCGATAAAGTACGGATCGTGGTATTTGAACAGGATTCTCTGACTGGGACTTACGAAGTCAGTTCTGTTGGCGACATCATGATGCCACTGATCGGGCAGGTTTCAGCGCGTGGCAGTACCACACAGAGCCTTGCAGGCTCGGTGCGGGCCAAGCTTGCCGCTGGCTATTTGCGCGACCCTGATGTGAGTGTGGAGTTGACGGCGTCCCGTCCATTCTACATCCATGGCGAAGTGGCCCGGTCCGGGGCTTATGCTTTTGCACCGGGCATGACCATGGAGCGCGCAATCGCGCTTGCTGGTGGTTTCACGCAGAGAGCGGACAACAATTTTTTTGCTGTTGATCGTCGCGATGGGTCATCAAATATGGGGTCTGTGACACAGCGCCTTGGCCTGCGTGATGCAGTGATGCCAGGCGACACAATTTATGTTCGCGAGCGGTTGTTCTGACCGGCAAATTGAAGGTTTAAGAAGCGTAATGTCCGAACAGGTCGTCGATCCGATTAACGGAACCAACATGCCCCGTGAACAGGCTGTTGCCCGCATGATGAAGCGCCTTAGTGAGGCCACCGCTTCAGATGACCTACAAAACATTGAAGCTGGCGAGTTAGGAGACGAGGCCCGACGCGTAGCTTCTCAACTGACAGACGACAATGTTTCCCCCCGCGTTCTCGCAGGCCTTGTCCGCCTCCTGGATTTCGTGCTGGTTACAGCGCTTGGTTTTCTCGTTTATCTTTTTTATGTGCGCCCGTTGGAGCTTATAGATGGTGCTGCTCTGGTTGACCTGAGCAGCATTGATTTGCGTTATACGTTGATTTCTGCAAGTGGCGGCGTGCTGGCCGTAATCTTTCTTCAGGCAGCAGATTCATATGGTCTGAGTACCTTGCGCCAGATGTCCAAACAACTCGGCCGTTTGTTGGCCGCATGGACATTTGTATTTATGGTGTTTGCGATTACTGCCTTCTTCTTCAAACAGAGCGAGACCCTCTCCCGCGTCTGGTTTGGGGCGTGGTTTCTCTCCGGGGGCCTCCTTCTAACCATGACCCGTGTAGTCATCTCGCGGTATGTGCGAAAGCTGTTCCGGGATGGCCGTCTGCAGCGTAGAGCCATTCTCATTGGCGGCGGCGACCGGGCTGCAGAGCTAATCCGATCTCTTGAAAGTCAGCCTGAGCAGGATCTGCAGATTTGCGGCATTTTTGATGACCGGGATGACAAGCGATCCCCTTCCGTGCTGATGGGATATCCCAAACTTGGTAAATTTGCCGATCTGCTTGTATTCGGGCGCATTTGTAAAATTGACATGCTTGTTGTCACCTTTCCGCTGACGGCTGAAGGCCGTGTGGCAGATATGCTGAAAGATCTCTGGGTGCTGCCCGTGGATATCCGGCTCAGCGCACATGGCAACAAGCTGAATTTAAGGCCCCGATCCTATTCTTATGTGGGCTCCGTTCCATTTCTCGACATAATCGACAAGCCGTTGGCGGACTGGGACTACTTCAAAAAACGCGCTTTTGATTTGTTTTTCACCTCCATCGCTCTTGTGCTGCTGTCGCCAGTGATGCTGCTTGTGGCGCTTGCCGTGCGGCTGGACAGCCCAGGCCCGGTGTTTTTTCGGCAAACCAGATATGGCTTCAACAATGAGAAAATATCCGTGTTTAAGTTCCGCTCCATGTACCATCACATGGCGGACCCGGCTGCGAAGAATGTTGTCACCCGCCATGATCCTCGCGTGACCCGCGTCGGGCGCTTTATTCGTAAAACAACACTGGATGAGCTGCCACAGTTTCTAAATGTGCTTCGTGGCGAATTATCATTGATAGGCCCCCGCCCCCATGCGGTTCACGCCCATACCGAAAACCGCCCCTGGGAAGCGGTTGTGGACGGCTATTTTGCCCGTCATCGGGTCAAGCCCGGCATCTCCGGATGGGCTCAGATAAATGGCTTGCGTGGAGAAATCCGCAACAAGGAAATGATCCAGAAACGGGTTGAGCACGATCTTTATTACATCGAGAACTGGTCCATAATGCTGGACCTTTACATCCTCTTCATGACGCCGTTCAAAATCCTCAATACGCGCGATTCTTACTGAACCGCCCATGGAAGCGGCCCTTTACCGACCCGGAACAATTTCCACTCGCATATTGGGCGCAGTGTTTTTGTGGCTACTTGTCTTTTCCGGTGGTTTTGTCTTTCGCGAGCCAGCGCCATATGAGCTATTTGCCGTCATTTTGATCCCGTTCTGGTTTCTGGCAGGGCTGCCCCTCCCGCGTCAGATCGCGCCGCTATTTGTATTGCTCACGCTCTACCTCATTGGTGGCATTATCGGACTCAGCCAGGTCACGTTTTTCGATGACGCCCTGATATTTGTGGCCGTCACCGGTTTTCTGGCACTCACGTCATTCTTTTTTGCCTGTCTTGTTGCCGAGGACCATCGACGGCTGAAGCTCATTACCAACGCCTATCTGGCTAGTGCCTGTTTCACCATCGTTCTGGGCCTTGCAGGGTATTTTCGGCTTGTGCCAGGGGCCTATGATCTGTTCACCCTTTATGGACGCGCGTCTGGTGGCTTTGAGGACCCCAATGTCTTCGGACCATTTTTGATCCTGCCCATGGGTCTGCTGTTTTACAAGATCCTCAACCAGGAACAAGGCAGCAGCATTATCCGCATTGGCTTAATGTCATTCATACTGCTTGGAATTTTCATGAGCTTTTCGCGGGCTAGCTGGGGTCTTGCCGCATTTACGCTGGCGAGCGTATTTCTTCTCAGCTTGATTAATGCCCAAGGCGCTGCAGATCGGCTGCGCATGTTTATCTTGCTGGCGGTGGCCTTGTTTGCCGGTTTTGTGTTGCTGCTGATTGCGCTTTCAATTGATGAGATTTCATCTCTCTTTGCCGAGCGGGCGCAGATCGTTCAATATTATGATGGCGGACGGCTCGGACGTTTTGCACGCCACGCGGCGGGCTTTCAGCTTGTGGCTGACCGCCCCCTTGGTCTGGGCGCCCTTGAATTTGGCAAAAATTATTTTCAGGGTGACCCTCACAATATCTGGCTCAAAAGCTTTGCAGCCTATGGCTGGCTAGGCGGTGTCTGCTATCCAATCCTCGTCCTGTGGACGATTGTGAAGGCTGGTCCACTGCTTTTCAAACCACGCCCATGGCAGCCTGTTCTGATTGTGAGCTTTGTGGTTTTTATCGGCCATCAGATTGCGGGCATCGTCATCGATATCGACCACTGGCGGCACTACTTCTTATTGTTGGGTCTGATATGGGGAATGATTGCTGCAGAGGCCAAATGGTCCAATGAGCGCAAATATGAGGCAAGCTAAGCGAAGCATCGCTATTCACTATCAGTTAGCCTGAAAGTTCCACAGTCCCCAAGAGTTCCAAAGAACCAGGGATCTACATATTGAAAAATGGTCGGAGCGATAGGATTCGAACCTACGACCCCTTCACCCCCAGCGAAGTGCGCTACCAGGCTGCGCCACGCTCCGACTGAAAGTGGTATAACGACGGGTTTGATGCAACGCAAGCCAACAAGCTGCCACCAAATCTGATTCAGGCATTTTTTTATGCGCTATTGGTTGGTTCGGCTTATTTGACCTGATCCAACATTCGTTTGCACTCCAGCAGTTCAAACAAAGTGCCGTGCAATTTTTCGACATCCTGTTCAGACAAGCCTTTTGCCGGGGGGCGTGTCGGATCAAATGGCAGATCAGCTTCATCGGATTTATCGGGGCTCTTTTTCAGCCCAAGTTTGGAAAACAGCTTTGCGGCTTTATTATCGCCCTGCTCTGCTTTGCCTCCTGCAGAAACGGCCCTGGCCGTACCAAGATCTGGCCCGTCAATATCTACGCTGGCTTCTCCGCGTCCCACAGCCATAACAACTTTGACGCCACGTTCCTTTAAAAGGCGTTGAACGCCCTTGATTGTGTAGCCTTCACCATAAAGAAGTACGCGAATGCCGCGCAGAAGCTCAACATCCTGAGGGCGGTAATATCTGCGTCCGCCGCCACGCTTCATGGGCTTGATCTGGCTGAAGCGTGTTTCCCAGAACCGAAGAACATGCTGAGGCAAATCCAGATCATCAGCAACTTCGCTGATTGTCCGAAAGGCTTCTGGTCCCTTGGCAGTCATCGCTTGCGTCTCCGATAAAAATCTATTTGTTCACTATCACCCACAAATATGGCGCGATCTTGAAAACTAAAAGATGATTCTTATGCGCAGCTTAGCAGCTTCAGCTAGCAGAGTGGTTTACTTTGTCTTTCAAGACATTGCTGGGTTTGAACACCATTACTCTGCGTGGAGGAATTGGAACTTCCACCTTGGTTTTGGGGTTCCGTCCGATACGTTCATTCTTGCTGCGCACAACGAAGGAACCAAAGGACGACAATTTTACATTCTCACCTGATGCGATGGCATCTGAGACTTCTTCAAGAACCATCTCGACCAAGTCTGAGGATTCTGATCTCGAAAGACCAACCCGTTCATAAACGGCCTCCGCTAAATCAGCACGGGTTACAGTCTTGCCGCTCATTTTATTCGATGCTCCCCTTTTCGCCCAATCAGAGGATTGGTCAACGGTCTTTTACGTTAAGTGTCAGAGGTTAAGGCGTCAATAGACCTTTGTTGCTTGAATGCAACTGTTCTTTACCAGCGCAGCAAAACACTGCCCCAGGTAAACCCCCCGCCCATAGCTTCCAGCATTACCAGATCGCCGCGCTGAACACGACCATCTTTGAACGCGACATCAAGCGCCAGCGGAATTGAAGCTGCTGACGTATTGCCATGGCCTTCAACAGTCATAACAACTTTGTTGATGTCTATGCCAAGTTTTTCAGCGCTGGCTTCAATAATACGCCGATTAGCCTGATGCGGAATGAACCAGGTCAGATCGTCTGCAGTGGTTCCAGTGGCAGCAAATGCGTCAGTGACGACGCCGGAGATCATTCCAACGGCGTGTTTGAACACTTCACGCCCCTGCATCCGCAAATGGCCGGTTGTCTGGGTGCTTGACGGACCACCATCCACATAAAGCTTCTGCTTGTGCGAGCCGTCCGAGCGCAGATGGCAAGACAAAATACCCTGCTCAGGCTCACCATCGGCAACCGGCTGGGCGCGCAACACGGCTGCACCAGCTCCATCGCCAAACAACACGCAAGTTGTGCGGTCAGTCCAGTCCAGAAGGCGGGAAAAAGTCTCCGCACCGATGACCAGAATTGTTCCGGCATTGCCGGCCCGAATGAAGCTGTCAGCAATCGTCATTGCATAAACAAAGCCCGAGCAAACTGCCTGCACATCAAATGCATATCCGGTCTGATTGCCAAGATTGTGCTGAACGGCAACGGCCGTTGCCGGAAATGTGTTGTCCGGTGTTGATGTCGCAACAATGATGAGATCAATATCCTGCGCTGAAACGCCGGCATCTTCCAATGCCCGGTTTGCAGCTATCGTCGCCAGATCGCTGGTATTCTGGTCTTCGGCCGCTATGTGCCGTCTTTCAATTCCAGTGCGCTGAACAATCCACTCGCTGGTCGTATCAACAATTTTGGAAAGGTCATCATTTGTCATGACCCTCTCAGGCAGATAGGACCCAACGCCTGCCACAACGGCCCTTTGCTTCAACACACATCAGTCCTTCGATTTCGGCTCATCTACAAGCACGTTTTGAAATTGTTCAAGATCATCGCTGAGCTTCTTCTGCAAATCATTTCTCGCCATAGCATCGCCCATACCGATGGCGCTCGCAAACCCTTCCGGGCTGGCAGAACCATGACTTTTTATCACAAGACCATTCAACCCAAGAAAAACACCGCCATTGGACTTGCTTGGATCCATTTTTTCGCGGAGACGACTGAATGCGCCCTTGGCCAGCAGGTATCCGATCCTGCTCAGCAGGCTTTGCTCCATGGACGCGCGCAGATATTGCGCGATCTGCCTTGCCGTACCTTCAGCAGTCTTCAGAGCTATATTGCCGGAAAACCCTTCTGTGACAACAACATCCGAAGTGCCTTTACCAAGATCATTGCCCTCAACAAAACCAATATATTTTATAAAAGGAAAATCAGTTTCACGCAGAATCTGACCGGCTCTGCGCACCTCTTCAACGCCCTTGATTTCCTCAACCCCGACATTCAGAAGACCGACGGTGGGACGCTCAATGGCGAAGAGCGCTCTTGCCATGGCGCCACCCATGACCGAAAAATTGATCAATTGCTCAGCGTCAGCGCCAATGGTGGCACCGACATCCAGCACGATGCTGTCGCCGCGCATGGTCGGCCAGATTGCGGCGATGGCCGGGCGCTCAATAGCTGGCATGGTACGCAGGCAAAAGCGTGCCATGGCCATTAGTGCGCCGGTATTGCCTGCAGAAACACAGACACTGGCTTCACCGTCCTTAACCGCCTGGATTGCCCGCCACATGCTTGAGTGATAGCGGCCCTGGCGCAATGCAATGCTTGGTTTGACATCCATTTCAACAGATACATCGCAATGTCGGACTTCCGAGGAGGCAGCCAGAGCTGGATGCGCAGCCAATGCCGGACCAACGATGTTTTCTTTTCCGAAAAGAAGAAAGCGCGTATCAGGTTGTCGTTTCAAAGCGATTTCTGCACCGCCTAAAACAACCTCTACGCCGTTGTCGCCCCCCATGGCATCCAGCGAAATGGTGATGCTTTGCGTCATTAATTGCTCAAATTTCTTCCTCTGGCCGAGCGCGGACCATAGCTACTTCGCGCCACAACACAACCTAAATAACACAGCACCAAAAACAAATGCCAGACGATTGAAACGACAGGGATCATTGCTGGCCGGACACAGGACAAACGCAGTTTCACCCGTTCCCTGCAGTCTTAAGCTTGGCAAGCGCGGCAAAGGGCGACTCCAGCTCTTCGACCTCTATTTGTAATGGCTCGGGGGCATTCACCTCAGACAAATCAGCGCCGGGTGCTCTTGGATAAAGATCAATGCCAATTATTACGTGCTCCAATGCAATTGCCGCCAAATCCAACCGACCGTTTTCGACAATTTCGGGCGGATCCACTTCATCTGGATCAATCATCGTTGCATGGTTCGCATTCATTTTCGCAAAAACAGTATCAAAATCGGAGCGGTTTGCGACAAATGTTCTATCAACTTCTTCCATCAATGATTGACGGACAGGCTCCAGAGTGACCACACAGCCTTGCTCAACAATCGCATCCACGTGCCCACGAACGCGAATGCTGTTTTTCGTGCGATGGATACGCAGTGTTGCATTCAGATCGTGCACAGCAAGCACATTCAGTGCGTCCGCAATTGCTGCGTGATCAGCCTTATCAGGCTTAATGGGAAAATCTTTCGCATCATTGGTGATGTCGCCAGCTACAATTGGATATTTCCAGGGCCAGAGCCCGACCATGGAATCCTGAAATCTATCGTGGAGATTTGCATCATTTTCGGATGCTGTTTTGAGCTTGCTCATGTCAGGCCTCGCAGAGAAATTGAGAATCAACTGTAGGACTATGCGATGCGCTATATATACGCCGCAGGGTCAGGAAAGGAAAGGGAACCAGCCAGTATAGCGGCTTCGTCCTGAGTGTTGAGACCATCAACACATGCAATCACATAGGCAGACAGCGCTCCTGCCCGGCCTTCGCCGGTTGATGTTGCTGACTGTGTTTGCGATTCCGCCGTAAACAGACTTTCATTGTAACTAAGTATGTTGCGGAACAGCGCGTCTGTGAGTTCCAAGAGTGGTTCTTCCGCCCCAAGAGCGGATCGATATCCATCGGACCTACCATAAAAGACCTGCATCATTTTCTTCATCCGTTTGGGCACGGTGGTATCGCCGACCCCCAACTCGCGCAGACAATGGTCCATGTCGAGGCGAAACAGATCAAAAACTTCCTGGCTCAGTGCCTGGGCTGCTGCATTGGACGATTGCAACCGATTGAACAGCAGAAAATTATGCAGCACAATCATGTTGAAGCGACCATCCAGACTGTCGGGCACACCGAAATCGGAATAGAATGCGCGTTGCCGGGCTTGTGCCACAATCTGGGCATAAAGCCTCTGCGTTATGGTCTCATTGGTTGTGTTCGTTTTGAAAAAACGACGAAGCATGCTGTGATCCATACTGTGAATGAAATCGAAAAATGCCCGTCCAGGACGGGCAAATTCCAGGCTCTTATTGCAAATGCAAGTAGTGCGCGCTAGGAGTTTTGCAATAATAGTTGTGGCTGATCGGCGTGCAACACAAGAAGAAGTAGCTGGCTTGGACGACAGGCCAGCACTTAGACAGGAAGGAATGCTCTGTTGGCTTTGAGGAACGGTTCCATCAGAAAACCAGCTGGCCCTAACAAATCAAAGGGGTCGCGCTTTCCGCATACCATTACGATTGGTGTGTTGCTGCTTGGCTCTGTTGCGCTGGGTGGATGTCTTGAACAGCGCAATTTTCAAGGATATCAGATCCCGCATGACGCGGAACGGCAGGTTCCTGTAGGTGCCAGCCGCGAGCAGGCGCTGCTTGCCTTTGGCACGCCCACAACGATTGCCGAATTCGGCAACGAAGTGTTCTACTACATATCGCAGGTCTCAAGCAGACCGGTTGCCTTCGCCAGGTCGAAGGTTGTCGACCAGCGCGTGCTGGCCGTATATTTTGACGATCAGGAGCGGGTCCAGCAAATCGCAAATTACGGCCTTCAGGATGGCCGTGTGTTTGACTTTGTTTCCAGAACTACGCCGACAGGTGGCAGTGACGTAAGCTTTGTCAGCCAATTGCTGTCCGCTGCGGGACGCACCAATCCTCTGGGTAACTAACGCTCATCACCTGCGTCTTATGTTCTAAATCGCTGATTTTTTGCGGGTAAAGAACAACAAGGCAAGTGTGATGATAACGACCGGGAACACGACCACATTGACCGTGTTCCAACCAAAGGCGTGCAATATTCCGCCGGAGGACAGAGATGCGGCGGCTACAAACCCAAATACGATGAAGTCATTGACCGCCTGGACCCGATTTTTTTCCTCAGGTCGATAGGTTTCGGTCAGCATGGCTGTTGCACCGATAAATCCAAAGTTCCAGCCGATTCCCAACAGAATCAACGCGCCCCAAAAATGTGCCAGATGAGGCCCTGCAAGCGCCAGCGCTGCGCATCCGGCGAGGAGTAAAAGGCCTACGACAACTATGCGTTCCTTGCCGAATCTCTGAATCAGTGAGCCGGTAAAAAAGCTGGGAGCGAACATGGCCATTACGTGCCATTGAATACCAAGCAATGCATTTGACATGCTGTGCCCATGCGAAACCATGGCCATGGGTGCCGCAGTCATCACAAAGCTCATCAATGCATAGGAACTGACAGCGCACAGGACAGCCACAATGAACCTGCCCTGACGCATGATCTCCAAAAGCGGTCTGCCTGCTGCAGTGTTTTGCACGCTCTGAATTGGCGGTGCTTTCAGAAAACCCAAAACGATGCATGACAACGCTGCAAGCACTGACAAGCCAACAAAGGCCCCTGCATAGAGGGTCGGTGCAAGCAAATCCTTGGTAAGCGAGGCTGTTTGGGGGCCAATGACGGCCGCAAGCACCCCGCCTGCCATAACCCAGGAAATAGCCTTGGGGCGAAAGCTCTCGCTGGCAGAATCAGCCGCTGCAAAGCGATATTGCTGAACAAATGCACTGGAGGCCCCTGCGAGTGACACGCCAAAGCAAAAGAACCAGAAAGAACTCAGGAAAACAGCATAGGCCGCCAGCAAACCACCGCAGACCCCAAGCAAAGACCCAATCATCAAACCCTTGCGGCGACCAAGCCGTCTGGCCAGTATACCCGCTGGCAAGGTAGCAAGGGCCGTTCCGACAACAAAGCCAGTAACAGGCAGAGTGGCCAGGCTCTTATCCAGCCCGAGCAAATGCAAGCCGACAATGCCCCCCAGAGAAATACAGATTGGAGCGCCTGCCCCTGCCAAAGCCTGCGCTGCGGCCAGAACGAATACATTGCGGCGCGCTATCCGATCATCGGATACAGGTGCAGCATCTACGGGGGTTGAGACACTCTCTGTCATCGGATTCCGAGCTTACTTTGAGGAATGTTCCTCATACGCCCGTTGATGCAGGTTTAAAAGCGAATCCGATAAATGAGTTGATTTCCAGAATTCATGAATGTCACTCGTATTCACTCAATCAGGAAAAATGATCGAACCCGTTTGCACCAACAGACAACTCTTGTTGCTCACCATCCAGAAAGCGCACACCTGTTTTTTCAACAATTTGCCCAATACAGGTCACCGGCACCTTGGCTTTTGCCATTTCAATCTCAAAGTCCTTGCTGCGGGCTGAAGTGACAGTGCAAAGGATCTGATAGTCGTCACCGCCTGTTATCAGCCTTGCCCGTAAACCCTCTTTCTCAAGATGAGGCGCCAGAATGGTGTGATGCGGGATGTCAGCCATGTTGATTTCCATGCCCACATTGCTGGCACGGGAAAGCGTTGCTGCATCACCAGACAATCCATCGGAAATATCCATTGATGCAGAGGCAAATTTCAACAAAATGTCCGCGGCTGACAGGTTTGTTGGCGGTTCCAGATAGGACAGTTCCAGTTGCGCGCGCTCTTGTTCAGTCAAACATGCAAGCAGTTGCTGTTCAAAGCCTGTTAGTTCACCCAGCCCAAAAAGGTTGGCTTGTCGTGCCCATAAGCCAACAGCGCTGTCCCCGATTGTCCCGGTGACATACAAGCGATCCCCTACTCCTGCACTGGAGCGTTTCACCATCTGACCCTGCGGAACCAAACCAAATGCACAGATGGTGATGGCCGAGACATCTTTCGTCATCACGGTGTCGCCACCCATGATTTGAAGGCCCAAAGCCTTTTGATCCTGTCCCAGAGCCCCGGCAAATTCAGACATCCAATCCTGTGAACGCAATTGTGCTTCAGGTAAAGCCAATGACAGGAAATACCCCTTAGGCGTGCTGCCTTTGGCAACGAGATCGGAGACGTTTACCCGAAGGGCTTTTCTGGCCAGGGATGCAGGCGGATCGCGGTGGAAAAAGTGGATCCCAGCGACCAGTGTATCTGTAGAAACGACAAGAGATTTACCGTCAGGAACGGCAATTTGGGCTGCATCATCATGCAGGCCCAGCGCCTCAGAATTATTCGCCAGAGGCCCAAAATAGCGCTGGATAAAGCGGTCTTCGGCTTTTCCGGGAGGTGTCATTTTTCAGTAAACTCAGAGGCCCTGATGTCTCGCGCTATGTGGTCCAGAACGCCATTGACCATTTTTGGTTCATCTTCCAGAAAATAGGCCTTTGTCACATCAACATACTCGTTGATGATCACTTTGGCCGGAACGTCTTTTCGTTTCAGAAGTTCAAACGTCGCCGCGCGCAGAACGGCACGTAGAAGGCTGTCGATGCGTGCCAGAGGCCAATCTGGCGTCAGAGCCTTGTGGATCAATGGGTCAAGCTGAACCTGCTCTTTGACCACTCCTGCAAGAATCCCCCGAAAATAGGCCGCATCTGCTTCCAGATACTGCTCACCATCAATTTCTTTGCCCAGGCGCACACTTTCAAACTCGGCCACAACCTGTTGCAAGGGCGTGCCGCCAATATCCATTTGGTAAAGCGCCTGCACCGCACCAAGCCGCGCAGCACCGCGCTTGTTGGCCGGACGCGGTTGCGCGGCAGTTTTGTTGACTTCAGACATGTCAGGCCAATCCAAACTGTTTACGCAATTGCAACATTGCGATTGCCGCTACTGCAGCGCCGCGACCTTTGTTCTTTTCAGAACGGCGCGTGCGCGCCCAGGCCTGGTCACTGTTTTCAACGGTCTGAATGCCATTGCCCAATGCAAGCCCTTCAGCCACCGAAATGTCCATCAAAGCACGCGCTGATTCGCCGGACACAATTTCGTAATGTGTAGTCTCACCACGGATAACACAACCAAGCGTCACAAACGCTGCATATTGGGTGCCAGCCCCCGCTTCTGAACTGATCAAAGCCATGGAAACTGCCGCCGGGATTTCCAGCACACCAGGAACCGCTATGCGATCATAACTCATGCCGGCTTCCTCGATTGCCTCAATTGCACCCGCAGCAAGTTCATCGGCAATATCTTCATAGAAGCGTGCTTCTACGATCAGAATTTTGGGGCTCTTGTCAGCCATTTGGTGAGGTCCTATCGAGTTTCCAGCAGCCTTGCCGCATAACGCGCCATGGTATCAACTTCCAGATTGACGTAGTCGCCTTTTTTGCGTGCCTGCCAAGTGGTCACAGACAGGCTGTGGGCGATCAACAACACATCAAAATCGGATTTTGACACGCTGTTAACAGTCAACGAAGTGCCATCTAGCGCAACCGAGCCTTTGGGTGCAATGAATTTCGCAAGTGATTCAGGGGCTCGAAGTACAAATCGCGTTGCATCGCCCTCCTGACCAACAGATATGATTTCAGCTTTGCCATCTATATGGCCTGATACAATGTGGCCGCCCAGTTCATCACCCACCCGCAATGCGCGTTCCAGATTGAGCCTGGTTCCTATGTCCCACGTGCCAGCACTTGTTAAACGAAGCGCTTCTTCCCAAGCTTCAACACTATAGGTGTTTTGCGACGGGTCCAAGCAAGTGACGGTCAGGCACACGCCACTATGGGCTATGGATGCCCCGATTTTGAGCGTCGTAAAATCCAGATCGGCAACAATTGTAAAACGTCGGCCTTCCGGAAGCGTTTCAACCGCAGTCACTTCACCGATATGGGTCACAATACCTGTAAACAAATCTAGTCCCTCCGCCATAACAATTTCAGCTGATCATCGCCGAATTGCCTTTTATCAAACTGCTCAAATGTGACGGTATCCATCATCAGATCCAGTGGTGCTGGCACGCCATCATCTTCGATCACCATAGTACCCGATTGGAGCACATGACATGCATCCACTAGCCCAGCGCCAAGGAAGGCAGTTGCAACACGTTCCCCACCCTCAATCATAACCGTTTTGATGCCCTGATCCCACAGGGACCTCAAGATGTTCTCGCATGATTGCTGGTCAAATATTTGCGTATCTGCACCGTTTTTGTCTGTCAGAACTTTGGCGTTTTCTGGAATTTGGTTGCCAGAATCCAGAACGACTCTTTGGGGTGATCGGCCTTCCAATCCGGGAAGTCTGCAGGTCAGAGAAGGATCATCGCTGATAATTGTGCCCACACCAACCAGGATTGCATCATTGACCGCCCGTAATCCATGAACATAGGTCCAGGCTTCCGGGCCGGTGATAGCGAGCTGGCCGCTGTTTTTCCTGCCGATCATGCCATTGGCGGAAACGGCCATCTTCAAGACAACATGCGGCCGGTGACGCGTCTTTGCAGCTATGTGGCCTGCATGAAAGCGACGCGCCTCAGTATCAAGGACCGGTGTGCTCAATTCCACGCCCTCAGCGCGCAACCGAGCGAAGCCGGTTCCTGATACGCGTGGATCAGGATCTGCAGTGCAAGCCACCACGCGTGCCACTCCACTGGCCAGAATAGCGTCCGTGCATGGCGGTGTCAGGCCATGATGGCTGCAAGGTTCCAGCGTAACATACAGCGTGGCCCCTTTGGCTTTTGAACCAGCTTGCTGCAAAGCCAGCACTTCGGCATGCGGTCTGCCACCAATACCGGTGACACCACGGCCGACAATGCGCGCACAGCCGTTGATAGTCACTACGACAAGCGCAGAGACACAAGGGTTTGGGTTGGTCAGCCCTTCGTGCCGCCTGCCATAGCGCAGTGCTGCGGCGGCGAACCGCATATCAAGGCTAGAAACCTGGTTCTTCATCTGGTTTGACAGGGGGCTGGACAGAGATCAAATGTCGCTGTCATCATCTCCGGTGTCCTGGGAATCCTCATCCATTTCATCCAGAAAACTCGAGAAATCTTTTGCTTCGCGAAAGTTCTGATAGACGGAGGCAAAGCGGACATAGGCCACATCATCCAAATGCTTCAGCGCTTTCAGAACCATGATGCCTATTTCATCCGCATTGATTTCCGGCTCGCCACGGCTTTCAAGACGTCTGACGATTCCTGATACCAGTCGCTCTATACGTTCCGGGTCAACATCCCGCTTGCGGGTTGCGACTTGCACAGAGCGGACAAGTTTATCACGATCAAAGGGCGCACGACGTCCACTCTTCTTCAGAACGGTCAGCTCACGCAGCTGAATGCGTTCAAATGTTGTGAAGCGTCCGCCGCAATCCACACAGATGCGGCGGCGGCGAATGGTCGTGTTGTCCTCAGTTGGCCGTGAGTCCTTGACCTGTGTATTGTCTGCTCCGCAATAAGGACAACGCATGGTCAGTTATCCCTGATAGATCGGGAAACGACCCGTCAATGACAGTACTTTCGATTTTACAGCAGCTTCCGTTTCGGCGTTTTCTTCACCGCCATTGGCAGCAAGGCCATCCAGAACTTGCGTAATCAGCTTTCCAACCTCACGGAATTCGGCGATGCCGAACCCCCTGCTGGTTGCCGCAGGTGTTCCAAGGCGAATACCTGATGTGATCATTGGCTTTTCCGGGTCATCCGGAATGCCGTTCTTGTTGCAGGTGATATTGGCCCGGCCCAGCGCCGTTTCCGCGATTTTTCCGGTTACGCCTTTAGGCCGCAGATCTACCAGCATCAGATGATTGTCGGTTCCGCCGGAGACGATATTCAGGCCTTCTTCGGTCAGACTGGCAGCCAACGCCTTTGCATTGTCTGCGACGGCACGAATGTAACTTCTGTAGTCTTCGGTCAGCGCCTCGCCGAAGGCGACAGCTTTGCCTGCAATAACATGCATTAATGGACCGCCCTGCAATCCTGGGAATACGGCAGAATTGATTTTCTTGGCGATGGCTTCATCATTGGTCAGAACCAGTCCACCGCGAGGACCGCGCAGGGTTTTGTGGGTGGTTGAAGTTGCAATATGAGCATGAGGGAACGGGCTTGGATGAACGCCGCCGGCCACAAGACCGGCAATATGCGCCATGTCCACCATCAAATAGGCTCCGACTTCATCTGCAATCTCGCGGAATTTGGCAAAATCAATGATCCGGGAATAGGCTGAGCCACCTGCAATGATCATCTTTGGCTGATGCTCTTTGGCCAATTCACGGATTTGATCGAAATCGATCAGGTGTGTGTCTGCTTTAACGCCGTACTGCACCGCGTTGAACCACTTACCGGACAGGTTTGGACGTGCACCATGAGTCAAATGTCCACCGGCATCCAGGCTCATTCCCAGAATCGTATCGCCGGGTTGCAGCAACGCCAGAAACACAGCCTGGTTGGCCTGACTTCCCGAATTTGGCTGCACATTTGCAAAGCCGCAATCGAACAGCTGCTTTACACGGTCAATCGCCAGATTTTCGGCAATGTCGACATATTCGCAGCCGCCATAGTAGCGGCGGCCCGGATAGCCTTCTGCATATTTGTTGGTAAGGACAGACCCCTGTGCTTCCAAAACCGCCTTTGAGACGATGTTCTCAGACGCAATCAGTTCGATTTCATTTTGCTGCCGGCCCAGTTCCTTGCCTATCATGTCAGCAATCGCCGGGTCTGCCTCGGCCAGCCCTCGTGAAAAGAAGCCAGAAAAGAGATCGGATTGAGCGGGATCTGAACTAACGGACATGGGCTTGACCTTATCTGAGGATTGAGCGTGGTTTGGTTTCATATATGGGAACCAAATCGGTTGTCGAACGATTGTGTCTTCGTGGCAATTTACTGTTGGTGGATTTGAGCCAGATAACACAAGCCCAACGCCAGTCCAAGTATGGATGCAGCGATCGGCAATTTATTATTCAGTCTTTAGGTTGCGGATTCTTTATGGGTGGTGAAATAGTCGGGATCGGTTTGTTTGCAGACTAGGAGCAAAGAAGCAGGAAGTCTGAGGACTTTCAAGTCTTTGCGACGCGGGCTGCGGGCAAACAGGCCCGATCCTTGATGGACA